>Ga0308023_1000019_pt1 | contig 53311 bp, 57 predicted proteins | sample Neamet418_FD_201294 | JGI IMG/M metagenome (GOLD analysis project Ga0308023, IMG submission 201294) | Marine microbial communities from water near the shore, Antarctic Ocean - #418 | ecosystem: Environmental > Aquatic > Marine > Unclassified | place: Southern Ocean | collected 2014-10-03
CCAACAAATGAGAACCATACAGGAGCATTAACTACAGCAGAACCTGACCAACCAGCAGTTGGTGTTAATACGTCATCACCATTTAAAGAAGCTCCAATATTGTTATAAGTTCCAATAGAAGCATCTGTAGGTAAATCAATTGCATTACATACTAAATCATTAGCTAATAAAGTATTAAATGAAAATGGTCCAGCCCATGTTGATAAATCTCCAGCACCACAAGACGCTTGAACATAATATTCATAAGTAGAAGAAGGGTTTAAACCAGTAGCATAATAAGGATTATTAGTAGTGTTAGCTACCATTCCAGTTTCTTCACCGTTTCCAGCAACAAAACCAGGTACTCCCCATTCAATAGACCATTCTGTTTCAGAACCACCTGCTTGAAATATTAAGTTAGCAGATGAATTAGAAATATTAATTGCATCTAAATTTGTAGGTTGTGCACAAGATATAACAGTTGAAAAGTTAAACGGTCCAACCCATTGTGCTAAATCATTAGCACCACAAATTGCTTGAACATAAAAGTCATAATCAGTACCTGCAGTTAAATTTCCTAAAGCAACATCAGTAGTAGTCTCTAAAGACATAGTTCCTGATCCTGGTGTAAATCCATCCATTCCGTACTCAACATTCCAAGACGTTTCAAGTCCTCCTGCTGTCCACATAATGTAAGCAGAATCAATTGTTATAGCTGTCACTGTAATCCCTGTAACCTCAGCACAAGAAATCGCAGTTGTAAATACCATTGGTCCAACCCATACAGAAGCATCATTTGTTCCACAGTTAGCTTGAATATAATATTCATAATCAGTATCAGACGTTAATCCAGTTAAAAAATCTGGGTTATTCGAAGTTACTAAAGACAATCCTGAACCAGCCACAAAACCTGGCGCTCCATAAGAAATAGTCCATTCAGTTTCAACACCACCTGCAGTCCAAAAAATCTCAACAGAATCTGGAGAAACTACACTTGAACTTAACCCACTTGGTTCTGGACATGTTGCAACAGTACAAAAATCTAATGGTCCAACCCATAATGATGTTGCATTTACAGAAACACAATTTGCTTGAACATAATAATTGTAACATGTTAATTGATTTAATCCTAAAATACCGTCAACAGTTGCAGTTGTTGCATCAGTTGTTCCTGAACCTAAAGGAAATCCTACTGGTCCGTATTCTACATTCCAATCTGTTTCAATTCCACCTGCTGTCCAAGTAATTTGAGCATCTAAAGCACCTGCACTTGCAGAAACTGATGATGGTTCTGGACATAATGGTAAAGAACAAAATGAGATTGGTCCAACCCATGAACCTGAACCAGCAGCACAATTTGTTTGAACATAAGCATCATAACAAACCTCTGGAGTTAATGAAGCTAAAGCACCAATAGTTGCAACTGTAGTAGCTACAGTTACTGAACCACTTGACAAACCTACACCTGGTGTATACCCTGAAGTACCCCATTCAACATTATAATCATTTGCACCAGCAGCTGGAGCCCATGACATATCAGCTGTATAAGCTGTTACGTTTGAAACAGATAAAGCTGCAGGAGAAACACATAAAGGACAGTTAGTCATACCTGTATAATCTACACCATAAGCACCATTTGTACCATGCGCATATACTAAATTACCCTCACTGTCTAATAAATCATAAGATGCTTCACCATTATAAGAACCTGAATTCCAAGTTAACTCTATTTGTTGACCTGCATTTACAGTAATATTAAAAGTACCACTACTACCTGAAACAGTAAAAGGTGAACCTGGTACAGCAACACCATCAAGTGTAACTCCTACGTTATGACCATTCCATCCGTCTCCGTATGAATCAAAGCCGTTAATTGTGTAATCACATTGTGCATTGGAAGCAAAAGCTCCAAACATAAACGTACTTACAATAAGTAAAATTTTTTTCATTTTTTTGTTTTTAATTAATAATTCAATCGTAAATATAAACAAAAATAAATTAACACCAAATTATTTAGCATTAAGTTTAACCTATTCTTTAAAATAAATAAACGATTACTTAATTAATTCAATATAATTACATTACTACTAAATATTATTTATTCAACAACACGCATACAAGTTATCTTGTGATTATTAGCTAGAATAATAACATGTTTAATATTATTAATTATAATTACACTACTACTCTTTATATTCAACTTTAAATACACGCCTAATTCTTTAGTCGTAATTGGCACAAAGTTTTCACCTCCTAACAATCCATTCCCTAAGTTCGAATCATACCTTATAGTCTCTACCTCAGCTTCATATTTATTACCTAATAAAAGATAATCATAAAGACCGTCCTTATTGAAGTCAATTTCAACAATACTATTCACACAACCAAGTTGTAACTTATTTGGTAAACTTTCCATTTTGGACACGCCCTCATTAATTGATAAAACAGAATTTTCGAATGTTGTCGCTTTAAAACGAATTGAATTATTCAACTTCTCTTTAGAATAGATACTATTTAAATCTGCAACAGCATAATCATTATAGGTAGGGAATTTATCAACAATAAAAGACATCTGTTCAGATGAACATTGCCTTCCTCTTACGGGGTAACATGTTTCCCCTTGATACTTAGCTAATACAATATCATTTGTTCCATTACCATCAAAATCATCCATATAAACTTCTAATGGTTTATTTTTAGATGGATGATATTTATTATTCTTTCCGATGTTCCCTAATAAGTATTTATTTTGGCCATTAGTTTCAACCTCCTTTATAGCTGACCACCAACCAATTGTTTTATTCAATTTAAGTTTTTCTGTTACATCAGTATAATTATTATTAATATTTTCAAATACAGTAACTGGCATCCATTCCCCTACCACAATCAAATCTTCATCATTATCATTATCAAAATCTGTAAAAACTGCGTCTGTCACCATACCAATAAATTCTAATTCTGAAGCTATGCTTTTAACCTCATCTACAAATACACCTTTTCTATTTATTAATACTGATGTTTTTGGCGTTGAAGGATAAGCTTTTGGAACTTGTCTTCCAAAAACAATTAAATCAATCCATCCGTCCGCATTAATATCTTTCGCCAATACCTTTTGACCACTTACTCTAATGTCAGGCAACACATTTTCGGATTTAGTAAATACACCGTCAGAATTAATATATAGTCTATCATTTAGAATTAAATGATTTACTGGACTTTCATTACCTCCACTTACTATATACAAATCTTTATCACCATCATTGTCAAAATCAAAAAACACAGATTGCATATCCTCAAAATTCTTATCTTTCTCAAGTGCTTCTTGTTTTTGCAAGTTAAATTCTCCTTTAATATTTTGGAAATACATTTTAGACGCATACGCTCTTGCTCCTCCAATAAAAACATCATCTAAACCATCATTATTAATATCAGCTACAGTAACAAAAGGTCCTAATTCAGACATTTTATGTGGTAACAAGACTTCTTCATTAAAATCATTAACCGTAAATTCTTCATGTACATAATTTGACAACCCTTCAATATTCACCTCAGTAAAATACGTTTTCCTTTTTTTAATCTTGCTTTCTGTATTAATTACTGGTTCATAGCTAACTTTAAGCAATTGGTTCGATTCTATATTTGTCAAAACTGTTTGCTCTTTATTATTCCAGGTAATAATCAGCGTATCAATTTTATTGGCAGTCCCAACACCAAAATGAACTCTACTGGTAACTGAAGATTGAAAACCTTTAACAGTCTGTAATTCTCTGAATTGTTTAAAGTTATCATAAATAATCTCGACTTTTGCACCTAAACAATTAATATTGTTTGGCATCCCTGAAAGTTTTACATCTATATAATTATTTGTATTATCAGAAATATTTTCCATGATAAAAGACTTTTCATTAGTCGCATTTAATATCAGATCTAGATCTCCATCATTATCTAAATCAGAATACACAGCACCATTCACGTTAACAGGTTCGGTCATACCCCATTCAAAGTTCATTTTTGAAAATGTTAAATCTTGATTGTTCTTATAAATATAGTTAGCTAGTTTAGTCACCGGAATGAGTTCACTTATTTCTTTAAAGGTTTTAACTTTTGATGCATATTGAATTTCATTATCATAAAGATTTTTAAAATCATTATCCCTAATGTCACGAATATATCCATTTGAAATAAATATATCTTGAAAACCATCATTATCAAAATCAGTAATTAATGGAGCCCAACTCCAGTCTGTTTTAGAAACGCCTGCCATTTGAGAAATTTCAGAAAAATAACCATTCCCTTGATTTAACTGTAAACTATTAAACATATATTGATAATGCTTCCCTGTTCGAATCTCATCCCAAAAAGCTTTTGTACTCATTGCACCCATATTCTTTTTAGAACGCACATGATCTTCACTTGCCATATCAACAGTCATTAAATCAAATAGACCATCATTATTAAAATCTGCAGCATCAATTCCCATTGCATAAACAGAACAATGTCCTGTTTTCTCCTTAATTTCATCTTTAAACTTACCATTTTGCTGATTAATAAACATCTTATCAGGGTAATTAAAATCATTAGTTACATAAACATCTGGGTAGCCATCATTATTCAAATCTGACACAACAACTCCCAAACCGTATCTAGTCGAAATCAACCCTAACGCTTTAGATTTTTCAATATACTTTCCATTTTCATTAACATAAAAATGATCGTCACCTTTAATATTGTAATTTGTACCAACTGTTGGATATGTTTCTTGAATACTTGAATTTAACTTTACATGATTTAACATATAGCAATCTAAATCGCCATCTAAATCATAATCAAAAAAGACTGTTTGAGTCGTATTTAATGTGTCGGCTAATCCATAAGCTTCAGCCTGTTCAGAAAACCCTTTACCTTTTTTATTTATATATAATAAATTTGCTCTTTCAGACCCTACATAACTAGGTCCAGCAACAGAGACGTATATATCAAGCCAGCCATCATTATTAATATCAACCATTGTTACGCCTGTATGAAACGTACTACTTTTACAGCTTTTAAAATACTTATCAGTTACATCTTTAAACTCAAGGTTTCCTTTATTAATATATAACTTATCGTCAACTTGGTTTCCTGTAAAATATAAATCCTCTAAGCCATCATTATTAATATCCCCAACAGCTACTCCTCCTCCATTATATAAATATAAATAAGTCAAGCCATTAAGCGCTTCAGTTTCAATTATTTTATTTGCAAAATCAATATTTGATTTACTCTCAGAAACAGTCTTAAATCCTTGAGAATAAACAATAAAACTTGATGATATTACAATTAAAAATACAAAATTTCTCATTGGCTAAATATATGAAAAATCTCTTACCTATTCAAATTAACAACACTTTAAATAAAAACCATTGATTTTAAAAAAATGCTCTTAATTCCATTCCTCCAGAATGGATCATTGGGTTATTTTCAGATTTACGCCCACTATAGTTAAAATTTAACTGTAAACTCTTAGCTACTTTCCTTTGGTAAGATAAACCAACGGTAAAATTATTCCCAACTTTCAAGCCTTCTAACATTTCATAAGCTAAAGATGTATTATTCGCTGAATTATAAGCTATTTTTATAAAATTAAACTGCCCTAATAAACTTCCTTTTTTTGGTTGATTTATTCTAACTTCCAAACCTATATCTTTAATCTCTGCTTTTTCGTTTTCTATATTAATAATGGGCTCAACGGCATTAACCTTTAATGCATATTTCCCATTAAGACTTATTCTTAACTTTGAATTTGGCTGAAAGGAATACACTGGTTTAACCTCACTATAATTGATATTAAATGTTCTGTTCAGAGAATAATCACTTTCTGTTTTTTTTCTTCCAACAATCGATTCTATTTTTACACTGTGAACCTTTGTAACATTCCATCTTAATTTAATTTTATTAAAGGTATGTAGCCTTCTATCAAAACCATTAGATAATAGAATTTTAGATCCATTTTCTTGATACGTATAGTCAAGTCCAAACTTTGAATTAGTCCTATTAAAGTAGGTTGAATTTCTAAATATTGAATTTGTACTAATTAAACTCGTGTCTGCAATTTTCACTTTAAAAGGGTTAAATGCATTTAACCCATTTTCATAATTGGTTTTTCTATTCACCTTATATACCAATTGATTTGAAAATCTTGCAATAAAACCTTTCATTCCTTTCTTACTCCTCCATAAGCGTTCTGGCTTAATAAATAATGTTTGTGAAAATTGATTACTATAAGTTCTTACATAGTCGTTGGTTGGTAAAAATACGCGAATATATTCAGCTTGATCAGTGAATTGTGAAATTTCAAATTCATCCAAACTTTTTTTTGCATCTCCATTATAATCTATCCAAACATAGGTACCTTGTCCTGGGTTGACTTGAAGATAGATAAATTCCTTTTTCAATTCTAAACCTGATCCTAACTCATAAAAAGAATGACTTGTAATGACACCTTTAAGCAGTTTTAAATGATTTTCTACTCTACCCAAAATTGTGTTTTCAGGTTTAATATTAATCAATGTCGTATCTAAAATATCTAAGATTCTATAATTAATATTCAATTTGAAAATATTAGTCTTGTTTTTTAGAAATTGTGTTGACACCCCAAAATTTTGAGCTTTTGCAGATTTAATTAAATCAAAATTGTTCGATTTCCAGTCATATCTTTGTTGATAATATAATTCATATTTATTAATAGAAGAATCGGATGAAGCTAAAAATGCTTTTGCATCATAAAACTGATAAGACAAAGGTGACAATTGATTTGATTCAGAACTAAAAAATTTATTCTTTTCGTGTTCATCTTTTATTCCGATTTTAATTTTTTTCCAACTTTTTGAAATTTCTGATTTATGTTTTAAAAAGTTTGACTTTTCTTCTCCATCAGACAACAGCCAACTGCTATTTAATTTAAAGAGATAGTTATTACGGTTAAGTTTTACATTAACATTATTTTTCCAACCAGAATAATCTTCACCCCAAATCAAATTCTCCATCTTATATGAAACCTGACCATACTTTTGAATAATCAGCCCAATATCTGCAGCTGAAATAAATTGATAACCCTTGTAATTTTTATATCTCACATTCCAATCTCTATCAAACTCTGCAGATCTAAACCATTCAATAGGTTGGAAATTCTGATGATTGTATTCAAAATCAATGTTACTAACAATATAATTAGCTTTTAAACTATCCATTTTAACTTTTGAAGTTAAGCCAAATTTAACACCTACTCCTTTGTCGTCATTACTATGTAATTTAGAAAATGTGTTTTTATTAAAATTTGAATACGCCAATTCTATATTTGCTATCGTTGTTTTATGCAACAAGTATGACGCCCCAACTGTCAATAATTGTTTTCTTTGAGGTGCAACCAGTAAACGAACTGGGCCATATACGCCTTGTGATAATCCACCTATCGGTTGAACCCATTTATAGACCTTTCCGTTTGCAGTAAATTGATCCAATATATAGTCTCCTTTATTTTCTCCTAAATATTGGAAGCTTGCTTGAAAATTTGCCTGATTAGAGTTTACAGAAAAAACTAAAACACTATCATACTCTAATGTATCAACTAGCTCATATAAAACTCTATTGTCAGAATACCCAACACTATCGATACTGTTAGATAATGCAAAATCTAAACTATCTCCAGCATTTACTAATACTAATTTATCTTTAGTATTTAAGCTTTGTTGAATGGATTGATTTTTTGAATCTTGTTCTGAATAGTAGTTAACCCAAGCTTTATATTTATTGCCATTAATCTGCGCATTATAAGCAAATAATGACCTGGCGTAATTTAAATCTGAATATTGAAATTCGGCTGTAATTCTTTTATCCTTAGTTATTAACCTGTTTGCTGTGAAAGTAACTTGCGCAGTATTGTAATCAATTACATAATCAAATTCCTGCCCTCTTTTCAAGAGTTCTCCGTCAATATAAATCTTTTCCGTTCCAGCTAAAATAATAATGAATTGTTCATTCTCCGCCCCTTTTAACCTATAAGGTCCTTGATTACCTTCAATTCCTTGAATTAAACCTCTAGCGAATTTTCCTTTTGAAAACGCGCCACTAACTTTATGCTTAACCGAATCTTGAAATAATTCAATAGACAAACCTTGGGTTCGTTTATTATAATTCATAAAGTAACCTTTAGGTCTTTTTAGCCAAAAATCACCCCCTGTAACAGCAAATTTATCATTATATATTTGCATATATACTTGATCAAACTCTTGTAACTTTTGTGTATTCCCTTCAGGTTGAAAAGGAATATTATCATCTGAAATTGCACCTTTCATAAATAAATTAGGTCCAATTTTACCGTTCAGTTGTAAATTCAAGGTTGATTGCAATGCTAAACTTTGCGTATTCCCTACTGTAACCCCTCTGGAAATACTACCTTGCTTATTTAATTGTGAAGACCCAAATAAATCATTTGTTTTATTTTGAGTTGAAACAGAGTATAAATACGGTTTAAAATTAGAAACTGTATCAGAGATAATAAGTGTATCACTTTTTCTAAAAAAATCTTTTGATAAGTCAATTGGTAAAAATGAATAGTGAATCTTAATCATCTTAGCTTTCAAAGCGTCATTCAATACTATTTTAGCATGAATTGCATCTAATGTATAGAGGCTTTTAGAAACTTCAGTTCCATCTACACTCACCTTAAAATTATATCTATATACTGATACACTATCAAACTGGATCGTGTCTGAGGAAAAATAAATACTTTTTTCCACATCAAAACTAGTCTGAGCATAGCTAACGCCACTCATAAACACAAATAGTAAAATAATATGTAAATATATTTTTATCAATCCAACCAATTACAAGGTAAAGGTATACGTTATTTTTTGAGTTTAATTGTAAATTGTACTGAAAATTCTAAGAAGTAAATTATTAGAATACACTTTGATACTTCTAAAATTTACTACATTTGATTTTATGAGTACACATCACGAACATAACCATCCAATACTATCAACAAAAAAATTATTATTTAGTATTATATTAAACTTAATAATTACTATAAGTCAGTTCATTGGAGGTCTTATATCCGGTAGTTTAAGTTTAATGTCGGATGCAGCTCACAATTTAACGGATGTGATTTCATTAGTTATAAGTTACATTGCTGCAAAGTTAAAGTTTAAAAAACAAACGGAACATGAAACTTTTGGCTATAAAAGGGCCGAAATACTTGCTGCGTTTATTAATGCTTCAACATTAATCGTATTATCAATATACTTAGCTATCGAATCTGTTAAAAGGTTTAATAGCATTACAGAAATAGAGTCCAACTTAGTAATCTGGTTATCTCTAATCGCCTTAATAGCAAATTCTTTAAGCGTATTTTTATTGTCAAATGATGCTAAAGACAATATTAATATGAGGTCAGCTTATTTACATTTATTAACTGATGCTTTGGTTTCTTTAGCTGTTTTAGTTGGAGGATTGCTAATGAAGTACTATCAATTATATTGGATCGATCCTACTCTAACCCTTATCATATCTATATACTTATTATATTTGAGTTGGGACATCCTTTTAGAGTCAACAAAAATGTTAATGTTATTTGCTCCTAAAGGCATTAACATTAAAGACATAGAAATATCTATTTTAAAATTCAGCTCCATTAAGAACCTTCATCATGTTCATTTATGGCAATTAAATGATCATGATATTTACATTGAAGCACATATTCAATTTAAAGAAGACATTAATCTATCTGATTGGGATGACATTTGTTTTAAAATTGAAAAACAACTTTGGACAGAGTTTAAAATAAACCATTCAATGCTACAACCTGAATTATTCAGAGATGATGATAAATCATTTATCATTCAAGATTAAATAATTTTACTTTTTAGTTAATTCCTTAAAGACTTCTTCCATAGATTTTTCTTCAATACGCATAGTTAACACTAATAAATTATTTTGCTGTGCATACTTTGCAATATTGGCTCTAATATCTTTTTGGTTTGATTCAAACAACCATTTATTATCTTCTATATGCTTAACAGAATTAACACCTTGAATTTGACTTAATTTATTTCTAGAAATCTCATTATCAAACTCTACAAATACAGTTTCCGAATTACTATCATTTTGTTGAATATGCGCTGTTGTATCATCAGCTACAATTTCACCATCCTTAATAATAATCACTCTATCACAAATAGCCTCAACCTCTTGCATGATATGCGTAGATAGCATAACTGTTTTAGTTTTACCTATATCCATAATCAACTGTCTTATTTCAACTAATTGATTTGGATCTAATCCTGTTGTTGGTTCATCTAAAATTAAAACTTCTGGATTATGTATCATTGCTTGTGCCAAACCAACCCTTTGTCTATACCCTTTAGATAAAGTACCTATTTTTTTATTCTGCTCCTTGTCTAACCCAACTAAAGAAATCATTTCTGAAATACGTTCTTTTTTATTTTTAATTTTGTAAATCTCTGCAACGAAATCCAAATATTCTTTAATATACATATCCAAATATAATGGATTATGCTCTGGTAAATAGCCAATTTTTGAACGGATATCTAAAGCATGAGTTTCAACATCTAAGCCACAAACTTTAACTTCACCTTCTGACTTAGTTAAAAAACAAGTAACAATTTTCATCATTGTCGATTTACCAGCACCATTTGGACCTAAAAACCCAACAATTTCACCTGAATTCACTTTAAAGCTAACATTATTTAAAGCAGCTTGCTCTCCATAAAACTTTGATACATTTTTTACTTCAATTGACACAATTAGTTGTTTTTAATTTGAAACACGAATATACTTTTTTTTACGCATAACTTAATAATTACACAATCATTAGTTTACATTTTTAAGTTTTTTTAGCTAAAAGTCACTAAGTACATCACAGTTTAATAGTTCACAAAACGGGCTAATACCAATTAAAATCCAAAATGAACTAACTAAATCATTTCTTACAATTCATTCGGAAATTTATTTGGTATAACTCAAAAAAAAGCCAATGAAATAGAAATTCCATTGGCTAAATACTTATTTATTTTTGGTATTGACTAACCAATTCTTCTAATATCAGCACCTAAGTTATTAAGTCTAATGTCAATATCTTGATAGCCTCTATCAATTTGTTCAATGTTGTGTATAATTGATTTTCCTTCAGCCGATAAAGCTGCTATTAATAGCGATACACCTGCTCTAATATCAGGAGAAGTCATTTGAATTCCTTTTAAAGGATTCTTTCTATCTAATCCAATAATTGCTGCTCTGTGTGGATCACATAGAATAATCTTACCACCCATGTCAATTAATTTATCTACAAAAAACAATCTTGATTCAAACATTTTTTGATGTATTAACAATTCTCCTTTTGCTTGAATTGCTGTCACTAAGATTATACTTAATAAATCGGGTGTAAACCCTGGCCAAGGTGCATCAGAAATAGTCATGATAGATCCATCAATAAATGATTCTATCTCATAACTGTCTTGCTTTGGAATATATAAGTCATCTCCTCTTAATTCCATTTTAATACCCAACTTTTTAAAAACATTTGGGATTATTCCTAATTCTTTAAAAGCAACATCTTTAATTGTAATTTCAGAATTAGTAATCGCAGCAAGACCAATGAAACTACCAACCTCAATCATATCTGGTAAAACCCTATGGAAACATCCACCTAATTCTTTTACACCAATTACAGTTAATCGATTAGAACCAATACCTGTGATTTTAGCCCCCATCTTGTTCATCATTTTACAAAGTTGTTGTAAATATGGTTCACAAGCTGCATTGTAAATTACAGTTTCTCCTTTAGCTAAAACAGCTGCCATTACAATATTTGCTGTTCCTGTTACAGAAGCTTCATCTAAATGAATGTAAGTTCCTTTTAATTTTTTTGCCTCTATAGAAAAGAAAGATGTTTTTTCATTGTATTTAAACTTTCCTCCCAATTTAGCCATCCCTTCAAAATGAGTATCTAATCTTCTACGACCAATTTTATCACCTCCAGGCTTAGGAATTAATGCCCTTCCAAATCTTGCTAATAACGGTCCAACAATCATAATTGAACCTCTTAAACTAGCTGCTTTCATAGCGAAATCTGAAGTGTCTAAATAATTTAAATCAATTGTTTTTGCGTTAAAAATGTAAGTCCCTTTTTCAACCTTTTCAATATTTACTCCCATTGACTGCAATAAATTAATTAATTTATTTACATCAATAATATCAGGTAGGTTACTTATTGTTACTTTTTTATCCGTTAGCAATACACCACACAATACTTGTAAAGCTTCATTTTTTGCGCCTTGAGGTATTAATTCACCTTTCAATTCATTTCCGCCATATATTTCAAAAGTTGCCATAATTAATATCTTTTTCTATTGTTTCTATTGTTATTATTATTGTTGTTTCTATGACGGTTATTATTAGTTCTATTTGATGAACTTTCATAACTCTGCTTGTAATTTGGTGTTCCAATTACTTTTAAAATATCATTTGTTTCACTAAAAAAGCTCAAATCATCAATAGACAATTTACCTTGAGATAATTTATTAAGGTGCGCAATAATATTTTCGTTTTCAACTGAAGAAGAATTAAACATTAAGTGAAATTTTTTCATCAGGTTAGCAATTGTTTTAATTAAGGCTACTTTCTCATCACCTTCTTCCATATCACAAGCTACTGTAATTAAATTCTCCACTGTTTTACCATAATGTCCTATTTTAACCGTTCCTTTTGGATACACCATTCTTTCAGGCTTTTCTGTAAGTTTTTCAGGTTCAGGTAATGGGTAAGGTGAATCTACGTCTAACTGAAAACTAGACATAATAAATAAATGTGTCCACAGTTTATGCTTATAATCTTCAGCATCACGCAAATGTTGCTTTAACTCTCCCATCACAGCGATAATAGCAGTTGCGACTTTATTTCGCTCATCTCTATCAACAATAGTAATAGCAAAGTCAACCATTTTTTGAACATTTCTTCCATACTCTGGAATTAACATTTTAGGTCTTTCCGTGTTATATTCTAAACTTGTGTTTTTATTCATACTTTCAAAAGTAATACTATTTTGCATTAAAGTATTATCCTTTAGCTATAAACTATTAAACATTACAAGTTAGTAACCTTAATTAATTAAATTCTGAAATCATTTCAATTGATTTCAGCAGGTCAAGCGACATAAATAATGAATCAAAAAATTGAGTACCCATACTGTTCCTTAAAACTAAGTTCACCTTTTATTATCAGTAAATAGGTTTTATCTATTTATATAGTCCTAAAATTACAAAAAAGTTATAATCACTTAGAAAATATTGAAAAATAAAATTAATTGATTAATTATTCACCAAACTGATGAATATCTATCAATTAGGCTTGTATAAGTTAAATAAAAGTATTAAGTTTGAAAAACTATAAACAAAAAATATTATAATTATGAAAAAAACTTACATTTTAGGTATGGCTTTAATGGCTGGATCTATCTCTTTTGCTCAAGCTAATAATGCTTTAGTAAAAAAAGAAATGAACGCTTATGCTAAAGCAGCACCAAGCGTAAGACCTACTGCACAAAATCAAGATAGAGCAACTATTTTATGGTCAGATGATATGTCATCTGCTTCAACATGGTCTCTTACTAACGATAACACTGGTGGTCTTGCTGTTGATTGGTCGATTGAAACTGATCCAAATGCAATACCTGTTTCTGCATTATCACCTTTTGCAAGTGCAACTGCTGCTAACGGATTTTTATTTATTAGTTCTGATGCTAATAACTCTGGTGATGGTGATGGTACTATTATAGATGTTACTGCTGAAAACAATACAACTATTGATTTAACAGGAGAACCAAATGTTACTTTAAGATTTTCACACAACTACAGATGGTGGCATGATATAAGAACAATTAGAGTTTCAGGAGATGGTGGTTTACTTTATACTGACTTTGAATTATCTGATGGTATTGGTTATGACTTAACTCCTAACTTAGGATCTGGTGAACAAAACTCTGGTAATCCTCAAGTAGAATTTTTAGATATTTCTTTAATTGCTGGTGGTCAATCAGATGTTAAGATACAATTTGTTTACAATGATGAAGACATCTGGGCTTGGTACTGGGCTGTTGATGATGTTAATATTATTGTTAAAGAAGATAATGATTTATTCAAAGGAGATACTTATTTAGGTTCTATTGGAGCTTACGACTTTCCATTTGTATATAACCAAGTGCCTCTTGCACAAATTGCACCAGTTGATGGTTCAGTAATAGTAAACAACATGGGTGTTGCACAACAAACTGGAGTTAAATTTAACGTAGACGTTAACGGAACAACTACTTCAAGTGCAGGTTCGACTATTGATTCTGACATGTCAGATTCATTATTTGTTGCACCTTATACTCCAGCAGGTTTAGGTGAATATGTTTTCACTTACTCTATTACTGCTGATCAAGTAGATGCTAATCCTGCAAATAATTCATTTGATAATGACACTGTTGTTGTTAATGATTTTATTTACGCAAGAGATAATGGAAACTTAGACGGTGGTAGATCAAATGCTGGTGATGGATATAAATACGGAACTATTTATGATGTTGTTACTACAGCTGATTTACAAGCAATTTCGTTTGTAGCTCACTCAAGCTCTGTAGCTAATGCTGAAGTATCTGTAATTCTTTATGAAATTGATAATACAGTTACTACTGGTATTGCAGATGCAATCTCTCCAATAGCTTCTTCTGACTTAGGAAATCCTTATGTTTTAACTCAATCAGATATTGACAACCAAACTCAAGTAAATGTTACATTTGAAAACGGTGCTGTTACACTTCAAGCTGGTGGTACTTACTTAGTAGTTATAAATGCTATTGAAGATCAAGCTACAACGTCACAATTTGTTTGTGGAGCTGCTGGTCTTTCTGCTGCTGGTACTTCATATTTATATGATGAAACTGATGGAACTTGGTACTATGTTACTGAAACGCCAATGGTAAGAATGAACTTTGATATTTCTTTAGGTCTTAATGATGCTAAAGAATTAACTTCAAGTTTAAATGCATACCCTAACCCAGCTAACACTAACGTTAATGTTAACTTCTCAATAAATGAGTCTGCTAATGTTGAAATGACTGTTATATCTGTAACAGGAGATGTTGTTTATAACAACAACTTTGGTTCTATAGCTGCTGGTAAATATTCTAAAAACATTAATGTTTCTGAATTAGCTAACGGTATATATTTCTACACATTAAATGTTAATGGAAATGTAACTACTAAAAAATTAGTTATTTCTAAGAAATAAGTTAAGCTTAAATTTATAAAGAGCTTGTATCATTCATTTGATACAAGCTTTTTTTATGCCCTATTATGAGATACCAAGATTAAGGAATAAGTTTGATTAAGGAATTAATCACAATAGAATACCTACTAAAATTAACTTAAAAAGACTTTTAAAAGTAATTTAAGAGCCGATTACATATTCCTAAACAATTGTTTAATGAACACAATTAAAATTGAATCAGCTCATTAAAACAGCACAAGTAAACCCATGCTTTATTCACTAGTAAATAGTTTGAAAACAATAAACATAAAATAATCAAACTTAAGATCACAAAAAAAGTCCGATACCATTTTATGGTATCGGACTTTCACTATATAATAGAATTTAGATTACAATCCTAACAATACTTCAATTGGATCTTTAGAACCAAATATCATTTTTTCAGGATTTTCTAACATCTCTTTCACTTTAACTAAAAAGCTAACAGATTCCTTACCATCAATAATTCTATGATCATAAGACAATGCTAAATACATCATTGGTCTAATCTCCACTTTACCATCAATAGCAACTGGTCTTTGAACAATATTGTGCATTCCTAAAATTGCAGATTGTGGTGGGTTAATAATAGGTGTTGATAACATAGAACCAAACACACCACCGTTAGTAATTGTAAAAGTACCTCCAGTCATTTCATCTGGTGTAATTTTCCCATCTCGTGCTTTAATCGCTAATCTTTTAATTTCTCTTTCAATTTCAGCTAAAGTCATTTGCTCTGCATTTCTAACTACAGGAACAACTAAACCTTTTGGTGAAGATACAGCAATAGAAATATCAGCATAATTATGTAAAATCATTTCTTTACCATCAACCTGTCCATTAACTGAAGGATATAAATTTAACGCCTCAGTACATGCTTTTGTAAAGAATGACATAAACCCTAAATTTGTTTCATGGTGTTCAGAAAATACTTTTTTGTATTTTTTTCTGATATCCATAATTGGTTTCATATCTACTTCATTAAAAGTAGTCAACATTGCAGTATCATTTTTTACAGCAACTAAACGTTCTGCAATTTTTCTACGCATCATTGACATTTTCTTTCTTTCAACGTCTCTAGTTCCACCCCAACCTGAAGCTTCAGTAGCACTAAAACCACCAGCCATTGCAGCTACTACATCTTGTTTAGTAATACGTCCATCTTTACCAGTACCTTCTAATTGACTAGGTGAAATTTTATTTTCATCCATGATCTTTTTAGCAGCTACAGAAGGATGCCCACTTGCATAAGAATCAGCTTTTTTAGCAATAGGTGCAGGATTAGGTACACTTGCTTTCACCTCAGCTTTTGGTACTTCAGCAACAACAGGCGCAGAAACTTCTACAGCAGACTTAGCTTCAAACCCAGCAGGTTTTGCAGCATCCATATCAATTAAACAAACTACAGCACCAACCGCTACGGCATCACCTTCTTCTGCTTTCAAAGTAATAATTCCAGCTTCTTCTGCTGGTAACTCTAAAGTTGCTTTATCTGAATCTACCTCAGCAATTGCTTGATCTTTTTCAACGTAATCTCCGTCTTCAACTAACCATTCCGCGATTTCCACTTCTGATATTGATTCTCCCGGTGAGGGAACTCTCATTTCTAATATTGCCATTTCTTTTCAGTTATTTATTTGTCTTCCCTTGGAAGAAGGCTTAGTTTAAAAAACTAAATTTTAAATTTCACCTTAACTTTATTATTATCTATATACTTTAAACGCTTAAATTCAAAGTTAACTATTATTTATTGCTCAGCTATTTTTTCAAACAAATCATTATACAAAGCAGCTAAACGTTTTTTATGCGCTTGACTTGACCCTGTTGCTGGAGCAGACGAACTATGTCTAGCCACAACTTTCATATTCGGATTTTTTAAAGCCATAAACATATAAGTCCAAGCACCCATATTCTCAGGTTCTTCTTGTGCCCATATAATATTTTTAGCATTTTTATACTTTTTATTAATGGCGTCTAATTGATTTTTAGGTAATGGATATAATTGCTCTAATCTTACAAAAGCTGCATTTTCAACTTTTCTTTCCTCAGCTTCTTCTGTAATTTCATAAAAGAACTTACCTGAACATAATACAATTGTATCAACTTTATCAACATCAGCATTAACATCATCAATCACTTCCTGATATCCACCTTTAGCTAAATCATCAAAAGTAGAAGTTGCACGTGGATGACGTAATAAGTTTTTTGGAGAAAAAATAATTAACGGCTTTCTGAAATCTCTTTCAATTTGACGTCTTAAACAATGGAAATTATTAGCTGGTGTAGTATTGTTACAAATCTGAACATTTAAATCGCCACATTGTTGTAAAAAACGTTCCAATCTAGCTGATGAGTGTTCACCACCTTGACCTTCATATCCGTGAGGTAATAACATGGTTAATCCAGAACCAACTCTCCATTTATCTTCACCAGACATAATGAATTGATCTACCATAATTTGAGCACCATTATAGAAATCTCCAAATTGTGCTTCCCAAACTGTTAAACCGTTTGGTGTAGATAATGAATAACCATATTCAAATCCTAAAACAGCATATTCTGATAATAATGAATTATAAATATCAAATTTAGCTTGGTTCTCTTGTAACAGATTCAAGGTAACAATTTCATTTTCGTTATTCTCAGTTTTCACAACTGCATGACGGTGAGAAAATGTTCCCCTTTCAACATCCTGTCCAGAAATCCTTACGGCATGACCATCAACTAACAAAGAAGCGTAGGCTAACATTTCTGCCATTCCCCAATCCATTTCGTTTGCTTCAATCATGTTAATTCTATCGTTCAATAATTTTTTAATTTTACGAAAGAAAGATTGTCCTTCAGGAAGTGTAGCTAATTTAGTTCCTAATTCAATAAGTATATCTTTAGCAACTGCTGTATTTGGTGATTTATCAAAATCTTTAGCTTTTCCTTTTCTTAGATCAGCCCAAGTATCTTTTAAGAAGTTTCTTACCACCGTATGCTTATCATTTTTTGATAAATCATATTTGGTTTGAAAATCATCATAAATTGCTTTATCTACCGACCTACCTTCTTCATCTGTCATTACACCCTGCACAACAAGCTCACTTAAGTAAATGTCTCTTGGACTTGGATGTTTTGCAATTGCTTTATATAGTTTTGGTTGAGTAAATTTAGGCTCATCACCTTCATTATGACCATATTTACGGTAACATAATAAATCTACAACAACATCTCTATTAAATTTCTGACGGTATTCTAACGCCATCTCCATTGTTTGTACAACAGCTTCAACATCATCACCATTTACGTGAAAAACAGGACATAATGTTGTTTTAAAAACATCTGTACAATAAGTAGATGAACGTGCGTCTAAATAATTAGTCGTAAAACCAACTTGATTATTTACAACAATGTGAACAGTTCCACCGGCTCTATACCCATCTAACTGTGCCATCTGAGTTACCTCATAAACAATTCCTTGACCTGCTACTGCAGCATCACCATGAATAATTATCGGTAATATTTTATTTTCGTCTTTAAGAACATTATCAATTCTAGCTCTCGCAATTCCTTGTACTACAGGAGCAACAGCTTCTAAGTGTGAAGGATTCGGTGCTAAAACCAAATTGATTTTTTTTCCATTCTCAGCAATAATATCTGTTGAATATCCTAAGTGATATTTTACATCACCATCAAATTCATCATCTTTTCCGTCAAATTCTTTTCCGTCAAATTCTCCAAAAATAGATTTTACATTTTTACCAAATACATTAACTAAAGTTGATAAACGACCTCTATGTGCCATTCCTACAACAACTTCTTCAACACCTAATTCGGCTCCTTTTTGTACTAATTTATCTAAACCTGGAATTAATGCTTCACCACCTTCTAAAGAAAAACGTTTTTGACCAACATACTTTTTTTGTAAAAATTGTTCAAATCCTGTCGCTTCATTTAATTTTGAGAAAATTCTTTTCTTTTCGTCAATAGAATATTTTGGTCTATTTTTTATCTCTATAGCATGTTTAAACCAGTTTATTCTTTCTGGCTGACGTATATATACATACTCAATACCGATAGACTGACAATAGCAAGCTTCTAAATCCTCAATTATAGCTTGTAAAGTTACTGGTCCTAAACCAACTTCATTACCTGCTTGAAAAACTATTTTTAAATCTGATTGTTCTAAACCGAAATTCTCTATATCTAAAGTAGGCTTATAAGTTCTTCTTTCTCTAACAGGGTTAGTACGTGTGAACAAATGCCCTCTTGAACGGTAACCATTAATTAGATTAATTACTTTAAATTCTTTTTGAAAGTTTTCAGGAATTTCACCAGTTTCAAAATCTGTTTTTGCAAAATCAAACCCCTCAAAAAACTTATGCCAACCTATGTCAACTGATTCAGGATCGTTAGTATATCTTGTGTAAAGTTCGTCAATTGCATTTACGTCTGCATTACCAACAAATGAAAATTTGTCCATTATATTTTTATTGTACTATTAATAGTTATACAAATGTAAAAAATCTGTTAAATTATAGCCATATTATTTTAAATAATTTCCCCTTTAAGAAGAGTAATCCTAAATAAGTCTTGATATGTTAATTTAGAGGTGCATTTTTATGTAAAATAGACTTTATTTATATTGCTTTACATCCTTTGGTTTATTTTTAATAATCTAGACGTAGTTTAGAAAATTTTACATTATTTTACATAAAATAACTTAGTTTTTAAAAAACTGAGCGTAATTTTATAAAAACATCTAAATTACATATTATGAAAAAAATTAAATACGTTACATTCCTATTAACCGTTTTAATAACAATTAGTATAGCTTTTGGTTTTACGGCACTGAGTACATCAAGTAAAAAAGTTAAAAACATAACTTTGAAAAATGAAACGACTACACAACACATAAACCTAGCTGTATCACACGGACACTGTAGCTCAAAATTTAGTGGGCAAGTTGAGAATTTTAACCTAGAGCTTTATCCTAGAACTGATTTAGGTAACCCGTTAGAGCATATGAAAATTTCATTCGACATTAATCCAAACACATTAAATGCTTGTAATGATAGCAGTTTGACTAAAAAATTAAAATCACCAGGCTTTTTTATGAATAAAGAAGCCGATAAAATAACTTTTAAAACTACGCAAGTGAATACGTTGGGCATAGATTGGTATCAAATTAATGGTAAGCTTTCTATTAAAGGGGTTGAGCATAACGTGATCTTTTATGCTACAGGAATTAGAGGTGAAAATGAAATATCTCCAACAGAATTAGTTATACAAGGGCAAGTTTATTTATTAGATTGGGGAATTGATTTTGACCTATTTCTTTTCGGAACGGCTGAAAGCCCAACTAGTTGGCTTCATTTGAATATGGTTATTGACCTTAAAAACTAAACAAGTCATAGCATTTGGTTGTGATACCATTCTTTTCTCGATACAATTTTGTGGTTTTTCAATCGAAAAACCACTAAATTGCTCGGAATGACATTAACAAAATATCTATCGGTTTATCCTTTTCAAATAAAACGTTTATTCTTTAGTCTTGGAGTGAAACGTTCTTGTCTCTTTTTTGTCTTTTGCTTATTTTGCTTTTTCAAGCTTTACTGTAAAATGTCTCATAATTGGCGCTTCCCAAGTAATAGTGTATCCTCTTTTAGCATCTTCTCTAGATTCATAAATTGTTTCTAGTGCAGCAGCAATATATTCCATGTGGTTATGTGTATATGTTCTACGTGGAATTGCTAACCTCACTAACTCTAATTCTGGATATCTATTTTCTCTAGTGATAGGATCTCTATCTGCTAAAACAGTACCAATTTCAACACCACGAATACCAGCTACAATATATAATTCAATAGCTAAAGCTTGTGCTCTGTATTCTTCTTTTGGAATATTCGGTACAAATTTATTGGCATCAACATAAACCGCATGTCCACCTATTGGTTGTTGTACAGGCACACCAAATTCAACCATTTTTCCACCTAAGTACTGAACTTGTGTAATTCTACTCGCTAAATAATCATACTCTAAAGCTTCATATAACCCTACAGCTAAAGCGCCCATATCTCTACCACTCATACCACCATAAGTAATAAAACCTTCATACATAATATTAAAAGTAATGGCTGTTCTATACACTTCTTCATTATTCAAAGCGATAAATCCGCCCATATTAACCAAACCATCTTTCTTAGCACTCATAGTCATTCCATCACCGTAAGAAAACATTTCTTTAGCGATAGCTTTAATTTCTATATTTTTATAGGCGGCTTCACGTTCTTTTATAAAATAGCAATTCTCAGCATATCTTGCAGCATCAAAAAGCATTGTAATTCCATAAGATTTACACAGTTTTGATACAGCTTTAATGTTTTCCATTGAAACCGGTTGACCACCTGCAGTATTACAAGTGACAGTCATTACAATGAAAGGAATTTTTTCTTTTGGATTTTCTTTAAATACTTTTTCAAGCTTATTTAAATCTATATTTCCTTTAAAAGGATGGTAAATACTTGTATTAAAAGCTTCATCAATAGTACAATCTACGGCTTTACCTTTTCTAAATTCAATATGCCCTTTAGTGGTGTCAAAATGTGAATTTCCTGGAATTATATCCCCTTCTTTAACCATTGCTGAAAACAATACATTTTCAGCCGCACGACCTTGATGAGTTGGAATAAAATAAGTATATCCTGTGATGTCCTTTACAGCCGCCTCTAATTTTAAAAAAGACCTTGACCCTGCATAACTTTCATCACCCAACATCACTTCTGCCCATTGCCTGTCACTCATTGCTCCAGTTCCAGAATCAGTCAATAAATCAATATAAACTTGGTCAGATTTTAGATTAAATAAATTATAATCCGCTGCTTTAATCCATTCTAATCTTTGTGCTTTTGTTGATTGATAAATTGGTTCAACCATTTTTATCCTATAAGGTTCTGCGTAAGGTAATTTCATTAATTTATATTTTGAAACAAAAGTAAAAATTAATGTCCGTACTAAACCTTGATTAATATTGACATTAATCAGTTTTAGACGTAATAAAAGTCAGTCTATGGTTTAAACATTTCACGCAAATATACTTTCTGAGCTTCTCTAATTATGATGTCTTCTGCTAGCTTTTCATAGTTTTGAAACGCAGCAAAGTAATGCCAATTTTTTTCATTCAAATCAACTTTATAAACAAACTGTTGCAAATTATGACCCTCACTCAGGTGTTTTAATACTTTTTGAACTTCTACAATTAATAAGTCTAATGTATTTAAAGCTTCAATTGGAGGGAGTCCAATTTCTTCATCAATTAACCCAAATAGATCTTTATTAAGTTGATTTACGGTTTTTTCAACAAAATTTTTAATTGAATTTTGTTCTTTTAAATGATTAATTGTTGTTAAATTTCTCACACATTAGTTTATACAATCAAAATTACAATTAATTTTGTATAGATTGGGTATATCATTATTTTTTTCCATTACGAAAAAAATATATTTAATAACAGCTGAAGTAAGAACATGATGAAAGTATTTAAATTTGGAGGCGCGTCTGTTAAAGATGCAGAGGCAATAAGAAATGTAGGTAGAATATTAACACTTCACAAAAATGACAAACTAATCATTGTTATTTCAGCAATAGGTAAAACTACCAATTTATTAGAACGTTTAATTGACGCTTACTGGAATGAAAATGGGATAAAATCAATTTTTGAGGAATTCAAACATTTTCATAAAACAATAATCAACGATTTAAACTTAACGAATAGCTCAATATTTCACACTCATTTTACTGATTTAGAAGATAAATTAAATTCAAATAAATCTGATAATTATAATTTTGAATATGATCAATTAATTTGTTTTGGAGAATTATTATCCACAGCAATAATTTCTGAATATTTAAAAGAAAATGCTTTTAAATGTGAATGGGTAGATGCACGACAAATTATAACTACAAATAAAAAATGGCGTGAAGCAAAAGTAGATTGGGAGGTAACGTCTATCAATTTCGAAACTAAAGCACAACACATCTTTGATTCAAACAACATATTAATAACACAGGGGTTTATTGGAGGAACAACGGACAATCACTCTACAACTTTAGGACGTGAAGGTTCAGACTTTACAGCTTCTATTTTTGCATATATTTCCAATGCTGAATCTGTTACCATATGGAAAGATGTACCAGGTATGTTAAATGCTGACCCTAGAATTTTTAATGGTACCGTTTTACTGAAACAAATATCGTTTAAAGAAGCTATTGAATTAGCTTATTATGGTGCGTCTGTTATTCACCCAAAAACAATTCAACCTTTAAAAAACAAAGAGATACCTTTATTTATTAAATCATTTTTAAAACCATTAGATGATGGTACAATGATTCAATCTTCAATGATTTATGATAGTAAAGTACCTTCATTTATTTTTAAGACCAATCAGCTACTTTTGTCATTAACACCAAAAGATTTTTCATTTGTAGTTGAAGACAATTTAAAAGATATTTTTTCCATATTATCGGATATGAATATTCGTATTAACTTGATGCAAAATTCTGCTGTTAGTTTTTCATTTTTAATTGATGATAAATATGACTTAAAGAAATTATTGAAATTATTGGGTTCTGAATACTTAGTAAGATATAATGAAGATGTTGAACTTTTAACCATTAGACATTACAACAGTGACACTGTAAATAGACTTGCTTCTGGCAAAACTATTTTATTGGAACAAAGAAGTCGTCAAATGACTAGATTGGTATTAAAACCTGAGGTGAAAAAATAAAAAAATGGACGCATTGCTTACAAAATTTAGAAGTTGAAACTATATTTAGTTGTGTTGTTAAGCAATTAAATTAGAAAACAAAATGGACTCGCCACAGCAATTAATTATACGCGTTATTGGTCGTAGATTTATTCGTTTTTTATTTTTTGTTGAATAGCTTCAATATTTTTTAATATTGGCTGTACACCTTTCCTTGCACCTCTTTTGTTAACCCATACAACAAAGAGATAGAAAAATGACAAACCAATTAACATACCTATTTTATCATGAATAGTTAGTGGTAAAAAAAAATCTGTAAGTTTGTTATTCCAATTATAATCTACCGGATTCTCTAATCCGAAAATAAATATAGCATTTGTAATAAAAGAAGGGCCAGCATACCAATACACTACAGAATCTAATAGCTTCACTTGTTGCTGCAATAGGTTTTTTTTATGTACGAGTTGTTCTTTAAGTGACAATGATAACTCTTCATTAGAATTTTGTAGTTTTGATTTCCTAAATTTATAAATAACATAGATAAACCATAAAATAGATAAAAAGCAAGAAAACTTAGTAATCGGAAATGGAATTTCATATGCAAAAAAGCTAAAAATTAATATGCCAATTACAGAAGCTGAAATCTCTCTTACATCTCTAATTCTAATATTCTTTTGAATGCGAGTCATCTTTGTATCAAACTCATTTATTAGTTGATCAGTTTCAATGCTTATTTGAGCTGTTTTCGAAGAATTCTCCCAGATGTTTTTTAATTCTTGTTCTAACATGTTAATTAATTTTTGGTGTAAGACAGGCAAACAATTTCTTTCGTATTCTTTTCATTTTTACGGCAATATGATTTTCTGATAATCCTGTGATTTCTGCAATCTCTTTGTAAGATAATTCATCTAAAGACAATACAATAATGGAAGTATCACTTTCATTTAAAGTTTCAATACATTCTTTCAAGTATTTAAATTTCTCTTCATCAAGAGGGTTAATAGTTTCTGTAACGGGTATAAATTGAATAGCATCAAACCTTATTGTTTTCTGATTGGTTTTGTCTAACTTCATTTTAGAACGCAAACAAACATTTAGCGTAATTCTGTAAACCCAAGTATCAATAGAAGATTTTTCTTTAAAATTTGGCAGCGACTTCCATACTTGAAAAACAACTTCTTGAAAAAGATCTTGCGGTTCTATTGGAGTAGAAGCATAAATTTTACAAATTCTGTAAATCTTATGTTTATTCTCTTTAAGAATTTGATCAAAAGAATTTTGTGAATGAATCATGTATTTAAAGTTATCAAAAAAAATGTTGTTTGCTTAGTCTTTTTTTGATATTGTTTTATCCAATTTATTTTTTATCGAAATGTATCTCAAAAATTCTATAAAAAACCCACTTAATAAAACATAGCTAATTTTTTTGTAATCGTCTCCTAAAATTAAATAAGAAACAATCATTACTGTTGCCCAAACTATGCTATTGATAATTATTGTCATGCTTAAAAACTGTTTCATTTTTTTAGTGTTTTCCATATTCTTAAAGTTTAATTAACACCTATTTTTTAAGTGCCTCTATTCTTTTAGTGACAAGCTTTTTAAAAATATGACAATAAAAAGGAGTTTTATTTTAAACGATACTTCTTTTTAATTCTGTAATTAAAAATGTTTATTTAGGACATTTTTACTATACATAATGGTATAATGGGTTTCCAGTATACACAATAAGGACAACCCATACAATAGGTATTAATAATATTGAAATGGAAAAAATTAATCGCCACTTACTATTATTTTCAAGGTTAAATGATATTGAAAACATTAGAAAAACGCTCATTAATAATATAACTGTTGCTTTAATGAGTATCACTGCATCTGTTTCAGAATCGTTTCCACCTCCATTTGTAGCATCTAAGAAATAGTGTATTATTAGTCCTTGAATGATCCAAAAACTAATAATTGTGATTATTCTAGATTCTTTTATATGTTTTAAATAAAGTGCTCTCAATTTATAATATTATATAGATTCTCTATTGTCTGTACTGCTTTTCAATTATGCCAAATATTTTGACTAAACTGTGTTTTAATATTTTAGCTTTTGAGTGTGATGTTATATTTTTTGATGAAAGCTAAATTGTAACTGATTTTTACTCCAATTATCTGTTGTTTGATTCATTACACCAAGCTGAATCTTAAGTCCTTTTTTTATTATGTACCCCAAACCTACGTAGAATCGATTTCGATCAAAAATTTCAACAGTATTTCCATTCCCTACACTTCGTTGACCGTTGATAAATAACTCATTGTATAATGCCAGGTATACTGTTTTCTTGTCCATTTCAGTTTTGTTTAATGCTATATTTAGAAATAGATTATACCTATAGCGTGATCTTAAATCTTGACCTTCTACAAATCTTTGTTCATATCGAAAGCGGTGGTTAGTATACAAACGATTGCCAAATTGAACTGGGAATAACGCTTCTTGATAGATTCTACTCTCAGAACTTGTTGATTTGTCAGGTCCATAACTTCCCGTAGTAACATTTCCATAACCCAAAGTCAGTTTAATGTTTGTCTTTTTAGGTTTATAGGTTACGCCGCCGCGTAACAATAATTGTTCAAGATCTCCAGCAATGTTCCAATTACGGAATTGAACATCTCCTTGTATACCCCAAGGACTTTCTTTAAATGTTGTATTAAAAAAGTACATGTACCATGCACCCATTTCGTTTTCATTTATCTGTGCATTTCCATTCTTTGGTGTGAACAAGGAAATACTAATTATCAATACCAATAAGCTTTTTTTCATTTTCAAATAATATTATATAACGGTAGGTATATATTGCATTTGCAACATACTCATGTTATCTATTTATTTTAATCTTTATTATAACCCTAGTAAAATCAAGTCTATTTGTATCTGTAAACATTTATAATTATCTACAATAATACTTCAGCCCATAGGGTATATTTCAAATATAGGGTTTAATATTAGATTAGGTTCATCATAAAGGATTCACTTTTGTCAGCACACAAAAAAAGGGGCAAAAGCCCCTTTTCTCAATTAGATATTTTTATAAATATTAACCTATTTATTTAATGACAAAATAAACGCATATTCTAAAGCTATTTCTTTCAAGTGTTCAAATCTACCAGCAGACCCACCATGTCCTGCGTCAGTATTTGTTTTTAACAACAATAAGTTATTGTCTGTTTTTAAATCTCTTAACTTAGCTACGTATTTGGTTGGTTCCCAATATTGCACTTGTGAATCGTGTAAACCAGATGTAATTAGCATATTTGGATAGGCCTTAGTTTCTACATTGTCATAAGGTGAATACGATAACATATATTCAAAGTATGTTTTATCGTTTGGATTCCCCCACTCTTCATACTCACCAGTTGTTAATGGAATAGTATCATCCATCATAGTTGTTACCACATCAACAAAAGGCACATTACTTACAATACCACGCCATAAAGTTGGTTCTAAATTAACAATAGCACCCATTAGTAAACCACCGGCAGAACCACCCATGGCAAATACTTTTTTAGCGTCACAATAATTTTCAGTAACCAAATGTTTTGTACAGCTTATAAAATCAGTAAAGGTGTTCATTTTCTTTAAAAACTTACCTTCTTCATACCAATTACGTCCTAAGTATTCACTTCCTCTCACATGGCAAATTACAAATACAAATCCTCTATCCAATAAACTTAACCTTACTGAACTAAAATAAGGGTCAACTGTATATCCGTAAGAGCCATAACCGTAAACCAAGATTGGATTACTACCGTCTTTTTTAAATGTATTTTTATTATACACAACAGACATAGGTATTTTTACACCATCTTCAGCTGTACTCCAAATTCTTTCTGATTGATAATCATCCGCATTAAAATCACCTAAAACTTCTGATGTTTTTTTAATGGTTTCAGAAAAATCAATTAAATTAATTTCTATGACAGATGAAGGTGTTGTCATTGAACTATATCCTATTCTAACATGTTCAGTATCGTAATTAGGATTATTACCAATTGACAATGTAAATGTTTCCTCTTTTGGTGGAATAACTTTATTTGTATGGTTTTTTGTTTCAAAAACTCTTAATTGTGTCAATCCATTCTCTTTTTCTTGAATAACAAGGTGATTTTTAAACACCTCAAAATCTTCAAGTAAAATAGTGGGATTATGCGTTAGAATTGTCTTCCAATTTTCAATTGATTTATTTTCATGCTGACAAAAAGACAAAGAAAAATTTTCTCCATCCTTATTATGTTTGATATAAAACCCATCTTCACTTGCTTCTGGATAGTATTCAAGGTCTTTTGTTCGTGGGTGAAATATTTCAAATCCTTTTTCACTATTTTCAACATCTAAAAATTGATATTCTGTAGATAACGTACTCCAAGCTCCAATAAAAATAAAACGTCCTAATTTATCTTTTGATACGCCTGTAATAAATGTATCATCCTGTTCTGTATAGATAATCTCGTCATTGTCAGCTGGTGTATTTAAGACGTGTTTCATTACCTGAAACGGTCTTAATGTTTCTTCTTCTTTTAAAGAATAAAACAGTGTCTTATTATCCATCCAAGCCAAATCACTTGTTGTTGATTCTAAAATATCTCTATAAATTTTTCCTGTCTCTAAATTTTTAAATTTAATCTGGTAAATTCTTCTTCCAGTAACATCCTCACTAAACGCTAATATTTTATTGTCTGGACTAACAGAGAAAGAAACAACCTCATAATAAGGATGTGGTGTTGCTAATTCATTTTCATCCAATAAAATTTCTTCAACAGCATCTAAATTACATTTTTTTCTACAATAAAAAGCATGTTCATTCCCTTCTTCAAAACGCGTATAATACCAATAACCACTTTTTAAATAAGGAACAGAATTATCATCTTCTTTAATCCTACCCCTCATTTCTGAATACAAGTCTTTTTGTAAGTCCTCTGTCTCTTTTAAGCAAAAATCAGTATACTCATTTTCAGCATCAACATAATCTAAAACGTCTTGATTTGTTTTTTCTTTTAACCAATAATAATTATCAGTTCTTTTAATTGAATGCTCAACAAATTGATGGGCTATTTTTTTTGCTGTTGGTTGTTTCATTTTAGTGTTGAATTTTGATTCCGTAAAAATAAGTATAATTTCACTACTCATCAATAGCTTCCTAACTAAAATTTGACAAGACTTTGAAGACAAAAAAAGCCCAATTATTATATAACAATTGGGCTTTTAAATTTTTTATAATTGCTTAACAACAACCAGTTCCTGGTTCACACATAGGTTTTTTACCAAAAACTGTGATTGAATAAATTCCAATCGTTCCATTTTTAAATTCTGCTTTTTCTGTATCAGTTAAATAGTTAGACAAAATTTCATCCGGTAAATTCACTAAATTCTCTTTTTGAACTTTTACATCTGTAAAACCAACTTTATCAATTATTCCAATGTAATCATCCATCTGAATTGCACCGGATACACAACCTGCATACATTTCAGCATCATTTTTTAATTTCTCAGGTAAGTTACCTTTCAACACTACATCCGACACTGAAAAATGTCCTCCTGGTTTTAAAACTCTATAACTTTCTTTAAATGCTTTTTCTTTATCTGGCACTAAATTAAGTACGCAATTACTAACGATTACATCAACACTTTCATTTCTGATTGGCATATTTTCAATGTCTCCTAATCTGAATTCAACATTGTTAAATCCTAATTTATCAGCATTCACTCTCGCCTTTTCAATCATTATTTCAGTCATGTCTAAACCAATTACTTTACCAGACACACCTGTTAATTCTCTCGCTACAAAACAATCATTACCAGCACCAGAACCTAAATCTAATACAACATCACCTTCATTTATTAAGGCAAATTCAGTTGGAATACCACATCCTAAACCTAAATCGGCATCCTTGCTGTATCCTTTTAATTTAGAATAATCTTCTGCAAAAACCTCATAATCAACAGTACAAGCTACCCCCTCACCACAACAAGACGTTGCGTTTTCTGTTTTTGTTTGTTCAGCAATTTTAGTATATTCTTCTCTTACAATTTGTTTTAATTTTTCTCCGTTTTCCATTACCTTAAATTTTAAATTTAACAACACTTTAAAATGGGAAAAGTTTTAAAAAAAACAGACATTTTTTCTTGAATTTCATTCCATTTATCTTCATTAATACAATAGCAGGTTTTAGTACCAGAAATATTTCCTTTAATTATACCTATATTTTTTAATGCTTTTAAATGTTGAGATATTGTGGCTTGTGCCAATCCTATTTCATTTACAATATCACCACAAATACAACTTTCAGTTTGTATTAAATAGTCAAGAATGGCAATACGTGCAGGATTAGATAATGCTTTTGCAAACTCGGCAATCTCAAATTGATTTTCAGTAAAATTATCTTTTTTATGACTTCCCATAATGCAAAGATAATCATTAATCGTAAAAAAGCGATAAAGAAAGTAATTATTAATGGAATGCCGATCTATTCTTATTCTTTTTGGCTTGTTTTCTTATTAATTTCAACTGTCTCTTTTGATCTTTAGACATGTTTTTATCTGCTAGTCTATCTTGTTTACGTTTAATTTTTTCATTTACTTTAATCAACTTACGTTTTTCTTTATCAGTCAAATTATTATTTTCAATATCACGTTCCATAACTTGACCATCCTTTGACGGATTTACAAAATCGATAGGCACTATTTCAAATGTTTCTTCACCCGTTTCTTCATCAATAGAATATACCCTTCTTGACTTTTCTTTATCGTTTCCAACAATAATATCCGCTTGATAATTCCAGAAATTATTTTGCCAAAAATAAGCATCATACTCCATGTTAGGAATATAATATTCATACATCCCTTTTAAATTTCCAACCTCAGGTACTAAATGGTCAAAAATAATTTTATTAATCCCTTTATCATACCTTACGCTAATAGTTGCCTTTTCAGAATATTCTATAAACACACGTCTATGTAATTCCTCTTCATTTCTTTCATCTTGAAAAATTGGGTAACCTAAACGTAAACTCTTTCCTTTAAACCAAAACACATCCAAAATCTTTTTATTTGAACTTCTTGTACCTCCATTATAAGCAAACATAGTATACATAGTTTTTCTACCCACTTTAATAGGTACAATCTTATAATACAATCCGCCATACCATCTATTTGGCGACAGCATTCCGTCTGGTCTTGGGCCTAAAGTAAATTTGTCTTCTTTGAATTTAATCACCTGATTTTTTCCACCTCTGCCTTTTTTTACAACGTAACAAAAGTGAGAATGCACTTGATTTTCATCTTCAATATTCCAATTAAACACTCTAAAAACACCATCTGGTGATTTTATTGTTGACATAGTACTTAACCTGTCAAAAGGATAATCCAACACACCAGGCGCATTTAAAACTGCTCTTAGTTCCTCATCAAAATTCAAATTATTATAGTCGATTTCTGCATTCTCTTTAGAATTCCTCAGCTTATCTAACAATAAAACTAAGTCATTTTCTTTACGTACTAAAAAAGTGTCAATTTCAATTTTCTTAGCAAACGTAAAGTTCGGTATCAGCAATAATATGTATAATAGTATTTTCATTATATCTATAATGTTAATTTCTATATTTGGTTACTCTTCGATAGTATTAAGCTTTTCTAACAACATATAATAATTCCGATTTAGGAATTCTATATCTTTCAAAAGTTTCAGTAGGTAATTCTTTACTAAAGTCAATAACATCAACTTTAAAACCAGCTTCCTCTAATCTTTTAGCATAATTTAAACCATATAACCTAACATGATCGTATTGCCAAAAATGTTTTTCTCTTTCTTTTGGGTCAGTGATACTCCAATCTTCATAAGTTTCTGTTCTATTAGCATCAATTGGCACTTGCATAATTCCCCAACCTCCAGGTTTCATAATTCTATGCAATTCTTTCATGCATTGCAAATCATCTTTCACATGTTCCATCACATGATTACAAAAAACAACTTCATACGTATTATCTTCTAATGGAATGTCATGTAAATCAAAATGTAAATCGGCAATTGGAGACATTAAATCTCCTGTTGTGTAATCTAAGTTTTTTTGTTTTTTAAACAAACTATGAAAACATTGCTCTGGTGCAATATGCATTACTTTCAAGTCTTTTTTTGTGAAAAAGTCTGACTTGTTCTTTAAGTATAACCACATCACTCTGTGTCTTTCTAAAGTTAAATCATAAGGACAAAGTACATTATCTCTATGCGCTACTTCAGAACCATAAGATAAAAACTTACTAAATGATTTTTCACAAACAGGGCATTCCACTTTATTCCCTCTATATAATAATGGGGAGAACATTTTAAAAATGTAACTTAATCTAATCAACCATGGTCTTGGCACAGTGTTTATTAAGAATTTGTATATTTTTTTCATTAATTTATTTTCAAGATTGCTAAGGTAAGTATTTTGTGATGAGATGCAAAACACGATTTATTATTTTATCTAAGTTTAGTCCAATTCTATTAATTAAAATGAGTCGGTATCTATTTTAAATAGCTTCTAACTTAAAACCTACACCATGAATATTATTAATTTTCACGGTTTCATCTGGTTTTAAATATTTTCTTATTTTAGTAATAAACACATCTAAAGATCTACCCACAAAGTAATCATCTTGTCCCCAAACTGCATTTAAGACAATATCTCGGGGTAAAACTTTATTTTTATATTGTACTAATAAGCTTAATATTTTAGCTTCTTTTTTCGTTAACTTTTTATCTTCAAGATCTGTGTAAATTAATTTATAATTTTCAGAATCAAATACAATAGAACCAATTTTAAATTTCGTTTCAATCACTTCCTCCAAATCGGGATTAGCACGCCTAATTAATGATTTTACTCTCAATAAAAATTCCTCTGTGTTAAATGGTTTAGTCATATAGTCATCACCACCCACTTTTAAACCTTCCAATTTATCTTCCATTTCGGCCTTAGCCGTTAAAAATAGAATAGGAATATTTTTATTTTGTTTCCTAATATCTTTAGCTAACGTAAAACCATCTTTTTTGGGCATCATCACATCAAACACACATAAATGGAATGTTTCTGAATTAAATTTTTTCAATCCTTCGACACCATCAAGACATAAGTGAACTCCATATTTCTCTTTCTTTAAAGTGTCTTGAATTACAAATCCTAAATTTGTATCATCCTCCACTAAAAGTATTTTAATTTTCTTCATTTTTATATTTACTAATCAACCAAAATTATCAGTTATTAGGTTTATTATTTAATGGTAATATAATAGTAAAGCTACTTCCTTTTCCTAATACACTTTTAACAGTGACATCACCATTCATTTTTTCAACGATAGACTTTACATAAAACAAGCCAAGTCCAAATCCTTTTACATCATGCAAATTCCCCGTTGGAACTCTATAGAATTTATCAAACAAATATTTTTGATTATCCTTTGAAATTCCCTTTCCATTATCAGATACGGTAAGGTGAAATTTATTTTTTATATTCTGAGTACTAATTATAATAAGAGGGTATTTAATACAGTATTTAATTGCATTATCTAACAAATTATAAATTACATTGGTGATATGAACTTCATCTCCATACACTAAATTATTTACCGCATTTAATGCTAATTTTATTTCTCCGTTTAAATCTTCTAATTGATTAAACTCTAAGTTTTCTTTTGCTTCTTCAATAATCTCATGAATATTAAATACTGTGTTTTCAAACTTAACTTCACCTTTATCTAATTTGGCAACATTTAAAACACGTTCTACCTGTTGCTCTAATCGCTTATTTTCTTTGTATATAATACTTGAGTAACGCAATAACTTTTCGGAATCTATTGTATCGTATTCGCTCAATAAGGTTTCACTTGATAGCCTTATCGTAGAAATTGGTGTTTTTAACTCATGCGTCATATTATTAATGAAATCTGTTTTAATGTCTGATAATTTTTTTTGCTTTAAAATAATATTTAGTGTATAAATAAAGAAACCTAAAGTTAAAGATGCTATAGCAAATAAGTAATACCAAGACTTAACCGTATTTGGAATATTCTCTATCGATTGATTAATCCTATTTGGAAAAATAACAGAAAAATAATGCACATCTGTATTCAATTTTTGTTTTATATTTTTATTCGTTGTGCTCTCTTCCTTTTCTTTTGAAGTTTGAGTTACAAAGATAGAGTCACTAACAAAACGAATATAATTCCCATAAACAATACTATCCGAAAAGCAATCATAAATTCCATATCTAAAATCTTCTTTAATATTTTGGTTATAAAATTCAGTTTTCAGAATTCGCTCTAATAAGTTGGGATGTAAAGTATCTTCAAGTTCAACAGTAAAGTAATTAGATGTTTGCTGTTTAACAGCTCCATATAAATCAGAAGTAGAATGGTTTACACATTGAATTTCAATGGCTGTATTTAATAATGCAATACTAATTTTCTCATTAAACTGACGCGCACTAATACTGTCTTGTTTATTTTGAATTAATATCGCTTTTTCTTGAAAATCTATATTTTTTTTAATCAAGAAAACCTGAATACTTAGGATGCATAGAATAGAAATAACTCCTAAAATTACTACAGCCCTAATTCTATTATTATTCATTTATTTTTAGATTAAAACACTAATTTAGTTATATTATTTTTATTCGAAAGGAATGTTAAATAATTTTAACTTAATGCTATTGAATTTTACTATCTTTGGTTAGACAGAATATGTAAGAATACCAATTATTGTAAAATGAATTATCAAAAATAAGCAAGAGAAACTTAGCCTTACTCTAGTTCAAAAGCCTATTATTAGAAAACGATATTTCATCTTTATCAATTTCATATCCTATAAAATAAATAAATTGTAAACCATGAAATACAGTTGTACAATTACTATTAATCTTCCAATCTCTAATGTAGTAAAATTATGGGAAAATGAACTACATTTTAAAGCATGGCAAGATGGTTTTAAAAGTATAGAACGCATAAGTGGTTTACCAAAGACTAAAGAATCAAAATCCAAAATAACACTTCATGATAAAAGAAAAATTGAGCTAATAGAAACTATTATTTCAACTAATTTACCGAAAATGAAAGTTGCACTTTATGAGCATATTCACATGACGAATACACAAACGACAAAGTTTAAATCCATTGCGCCAAATATTACTCAATACACATCAGAAGTTGACTACATAAAGTTCAACGGATTAATGATAAAACTAATCGCAAAGATTTTTCCAAGTAAATTCAAAGCACAAAGTCAAAAATGGATGAATCAATTTAAAACGTTTGCTGAAAAAATAGATACTATCTAAACGAAAGAATAAGCTTAAAAAAATAAAACAATATGGGAGATTTTAATCACATTCTAGAAATTGATGAAAATTCACAAATCAAGCATTTTAAGAAAGGAGAAATCCTACAAGCAGAAGGTCAAAAAAATTCTTCAGTCTATTATGTCAAAAAAGGACTCTTAAGAAGTTACACAATTGACAACAAAGGAAAAGAGCACATCATAACATTCGCATCTGAAGGCTGGTTAATTTCTAATGTTAAATTAGCAGACTTAGATATAACTAATAAAGTATTTATAGATTGTATAGAACATTCAGAAGTTATCGTTTTTGATAAAAACCATTTTGATTTATCAAAACTAACCAATTTACAACTTGAAGAAAATACCCGCTTATTAGAAAGACGTATTGCTGTTTTAGAAAGAAGAGTCATCATGCTAATGAGTGCATCAGCTAAGGATAGATATAATAAATTTTTAAAGACTCATCCTGAACTTCCAAACAGAGTACCTCAAAGAATGATTGCATCCTACTTAGGGATTACACCTCAATCACTCAGTACAATTAAAGGTGAAATAGCACGTAAATCATAACCCCATCCCATTTGTTAATCTACATGAATGCACAGTAAATAAAAAAAACTGATATTGCAGAAACAAAATTTAAATAATTATGAAAAAAGCAAAATTAGTAGTAAGAGTTTTATTAGGTGTAGTTTTAATCATTTTTGGAATGAATAAATTTTTACAGTTTATGCCTCTACCTCCTATGTCATTGGCTGCAACAGATCTTATGACAGCACTTGTAGATAGTGGATATATAATGGTAATAGTCGCTATTGTAGAAGTTGTGACTGGAATTCTAATCCTTCTAAACAAATACTTAGCACTTGCACTTGTTATATTATTCCCTATATTATTAAATGCATTTTTATTTCATCTATTCTTAGACCTTCCAGGTATTGGAGGTGCTTCATTTGCAATACTTATGAATGTATTTTTAATTTTCGTAAACAAAAAGAAGTATTCTGAATTACTTAAAGCATAATTTATCTAAATATTAAATAATAATAAAAAAGACTGTTTTACTGATTCAAAATGAATGAAGTAAAACAGTCTTTTAAATAAACATAGTAGGTTATATAATTAAACATTACATATATGTCTAAATTATTAAAAGTAACTCCCCTTGGTTTTCCATGGAAAACTCAAGATCCATTTTTATTTTGCGCTTATCATAATGATACTTACCCTAAAGGAAATTCAAATATGGGTATTGACATTGAAGCGTTAAAAGGAAGAAATATTGGACAAGACTTTAGTACAAAAGATGGTTGGAGTATGTATCATGGCACAAACATTCCAGGATTTCCATTTCATCCACATAGAGGCTTTGAAACAATTACAATCAACAAACATGGTGTAATCGATCATTCTGATTCACTAGGCGCTTCTGGTAGGTTTATGGGAGGAGATGTACAATGGATGACTGCAGGAAAAGGTATTCAACATTCTGAAATGTTTCCATTAGTAAATTCTGAAAAAGAAAACCCTTTAGAAATATTTCAAATATGGCTTAATTTACCCAAAGCATCAAAAATGGTAAACCCTCATTTTAAAATGTTATGGCGTGAAGACATACCAGTTATTCACCATAAAGATGAATTTAATAATTCAACAATTATTCAAGTCATAGCAGGTAAAATTAATGATATAAATGCATTAAACCCTACACCTGATTCTTGGGCGTCAAATCCTGAAAAAGGAGTTGGTGTGTATACTGTAAAAATGGACGCTAACGCCATATGGACATTACCTTTAACAAATCATAAAGCAAACCGTTCAATTTTTTTTTACAAAGGAGAACAATTAGAAATAGAAGGTCAAATGATAACTGACAATCATATAATTGAAGCGCAAGCTGGAGAAGATATTCGAATAAATAACCATGGTAATAGTGACGCCTATTTATTAGTTCTAGAAGGTGTACCTATTGGAGAACCAGTAGTTCAACATGGTCCTTTTGTAATGAATACGCAAGAAGAGATTCGTGAAACAATGAAAGAGTTTGGTCGCACACAATTTGGAGGATGGCCTTGGGCAGAGAAAGAAGTTGCTCATGCTAAACATGAAGGCAGGTTTGCAAAACATAGTAATGGTAGAGAAGAAATTAAGTAATAAAAAGATACTAGACCGCTACGCTTTTAGACACTAGATCCGATAGCTATCGGTGGACAAGATTCAAGACAACTTGTGGAAACAGGTGAGTACACATAAAAAATTTATTAATAATAATCACAAAAAAGCCGACTAGATAAAATCTAATCGGCTTTTAGTTTATTTATATATTCTATTAATTAGATATACTTAAAGTTTTTTCCTGGATAATATGCCATACCAGCTAACTCATCTTCAATTCTTAATAATTGATTATATTTTGCAATACGATCAGAACGTGAAGCAGAACCTGTTTTAATTTGTCCTGTATTTAAAGCGACTGCTAAATCAGCAATTGTAGTATCTTCAGTTTCACCTGAACGGTGAGACATTACAGAAGTATAACTATTTTTTGTAGCCATATTAACAGCATCAATAGTTTCTGATAAAGAACCTATTTGATTCACTTTTACTAAAATTGAATTTGCAGTTCCAGTTTCAATACCTTTTGCTAATCTTTTTGTATTTGTTACAAATAAATCATCACCTACAATTTGAGTTCTATCTCCAATAGCATCAGTTAAGGCTTTCCAACCTGTCCAATCATCTTCATCTAAACCATCTTCAATTGAAACAATTGGATACTTATTTCTCCATTCTGTCCAAAAGTCAACCATTTCAGCTGCTGTTCTTTCATCACCAGTAGATTCAAAAACATACTTTTCAGTCTCTTTATTATAAAATTCAGAAGCTGCAGCGTCTAATGCAATGTGCACATCTTCTCCAGCTTTAAAACCAGCTTTATCAATTGCTTCTAAAACAAATTCAATCGCTTCTTCATTAGATCCTAAATTCGGAGCGAATCCGCCTTCATCACCAACATTTGTATTGTGACCTTTTGATTTTAATACCGATTTTAAATTATGGAATATTTCAGTACCCATTTGTAAACCTTCAGCAAAAGTACTTGCCCCAAATGGCATTACCATAAATTCTTGAATGTCTATTTTATTATCAGCATGAGAACCACCATTTAAAATATTCATCATTGGTACAGGTAAAGTATTAGCGCCAACGCCTCCAATATATCTATAAAATGGTAATCCTGCAGTTTGTGCAGCTGCCTTTGCTATTGCTAATGAAACACCAAGAATAGCATTTGCCCCTAATTTTGATTTATTAGCAGTACCATCAATTGTTAACATATAATTATCAAGTGCAACTTGATCCATTATGTATTGACCTTTTAAGGCATCATTTAAAACAGTATTTACATTATTAACGGCATTTAACACACCTTTACCCATGTAAACATTCTTATCACCATCTCTTAATTCAACAGCTTCATGAATACCAGTAGATGCTCCTGAAGGAACAGCTGCTCTACCCATAACACCACCATTAGTAATAACATCAACCTCTAAAGTTGGGTTACCTCTTGAATCTAAAATTTGTCTTGCTACTATATTTGCTATATAACTCATCTGTTAGATGCTAGTTTCTAAATTAGAAGAGACTAGACTTATTTAAATATATTTAAAAAATTATGATTTCATGTTATCAATAAACTGATCGAATAAATATCTCGAATCGTGAGGTCCGGCAGAAGCTTCTGGATGATATTGTACTGAAAAAACTTTCTTATCCTTTAATTCGATTCCTGCAACAGTATCATCATTTAAATGAATATGTGTCATTTCAACATTTTTATTTAACGAGATAGAGTCTTTAGACACAACAAAACCATGATTTTGAGAAGTAATTTCACCTTTTCCTGTTTTTAAGTTTTTAATAGGATGATTAACACCTCTATGTCCATTATGCATTTTCTCAGTTTTTAAACCTTGACTTAATGCTAAGACTTGGTGACCTAAACAAATTCCGAAAATTGGAATATTACTGTTCACCATTTCACCTACATTGTTAATTACTTTACCCATTGCAGAAGGATCACCTGGTCCATTAGATAACATAATTCCATTAGGGTTAAAAGATTTCATTTCAGCTAAAGTAGATCCTACAGGAAAAACTTTTACTTGACAACCTCTTTCAACTAAACAATTAACTATATTATTTTTAACACCTAAATCTAATAATGCTACTTTAAATTTTGCATTATCATCACCTGATATATAACTTTCTTTAGTAGATACTTTAGAAGATAATTCTAATCCATCCATTGAAGGAACTTTAGCAACCAATTCCTTTAATTGATCAATATCAAGAATTTCAGAAGAAATGATACAATTCTGAGCGCCTCTATCTCTAATAATTCTTACAAGTGATCTAGTATCGATATCAGAAATACCAACTACACCATCTCTTTCCATAAAATTCTGTAAAGAATCATTTGCTGAATCTCTAGAAAATCCATTAGAAAATTTCTTAGTAATTAAACCAGCTATTTTCATAGAGTCAGATTCAATCTCCTTAGGATGAACACCATAATTCCCAATATGACTAGTAGCCATAGTTAAAATTTGACCTTTATAAGAAGGGTCAGTAAAAACTTCTTGATAACCAGTCATACTCGTATTAAACGCAATTTCTCCAGTTGTTGTACCAATTTTCCCAATTGCTGTACCTTTAAAAGTAGTTCCATCTGCAAGAACTAAAATAGCTGTTTGTTTAGTCATTATGAATATTTTTTACAAAGGTATTAATTACCTTAAATATATTTACGTTTTATTGCCTAATTGTTATAAAAAAAGGGATAATGTTAAAAACATTATCCCTTTTATATCTTATAATAAGAAAATCACAATTACTCTTCTTCAGCAGATGCAGTTTTAGCACCACCTCTTCTAGATCTTCTTGTTGTTTTCTTTTCAGTTTCGTTTCCGTAGATTTCATTAAAATCAACTAATTCGATTAAACACATTTCTGCATTATCACCTAATCTGTTTCCAGTTCTAATAATTCTACAATAACCACCATTTCTTTCAGCGATTTTTGGAGCTACTTCTCTGAATAATTCAGTTACAGCATATTTATTTCTTAAATATCTGAAAGCAGTTCTTCTATTGTGAGTAGTATCAGTTTTAGATTTTGTTAAAATTGGCTCTATGAATAATCTTAAAGCTTTTGCTTTAGCAACTGTTGTAGTAATTCTTTTATGTTCAATTAAAGAATTACCCATATTAGCTAACATTGCCTTTCTGTGAGCAGTTTTTCTACCTAAGTGGTTAAATTTCTTACCGTGTCTCATGTCTTTTGTTTTGCGCTCAAACCTACTATAGTACTTGAGCGTTGTTATTATAAATTAACTTTACCTTAATGTTTTTTTAAACTCCCTCACAAGGATTTTGGGATATTAAAATGCACCTTCTTTTTCAAGAAGGTGCAAATATAATAAATTTACTAGTCTTTATCTAACTTATATTTAGAAACATTCATTCCAAAAGCTAAACCTTTAATTTCAACTAAATCTTCTAATTCAGTTAAAGATTTTTTTCCGAAATTTCTGAATTTCAATAAATCATTTTTATTAAACGAAACTAAGTCACCTAAAGTCTCAACATCAGCAGCTTTTAAGCAGTTTAATGCTCTTACTGAAAGATCTAAATCAACTAATTTAGATTTCAATAATTGACGCATGTGTAATGAAGTTTCATCAAACTCATCAGCTTCAGTTTTAATTTCTGAATCAAGAGTAATTCTTTCATCCGAAAATAACATAAAGTGGTGAATTAAAATCTTTGCAGATTCTTGTAATGCATCTTTAGGTGTAATCGATCCATCAGTTTTGATGTCCATAACTAATTTTTCATAATCAGTTTTTTGTTCAACTCTGAAGTTTTCAATCGAATATTTAACATTTTTGATTGGCGTAAAAATAGAATCAATTGCAATAGTTCCTATTGGGCTATTAGCAGTTTTGTTTTCTTCAGCAGAAATATAACCTCTACCTTTGATTATTTCAATCTCCATGTTAAAATTAACACTTTTGTCCATTCTACAAATAACTAAGTCAGGATTTAACACCTGAAATGCAGTTGTGAATTTACCTAAATCACCAGCAGTTAAAGTATCTTGTCCAGAAACAGATACGATTACTTTTTCAGAATCAGTTTCTTCAATCTGTTGTTTAAAACGAACTTGTTTTAAATTTAAGATTATTTCAGTAACATCATCAACAACACCTTTAAGTGTAGAAAATTCATGGTCTACGCCATCAATTTTTATAGACGCAATTGCAAATCCCTCTAAAGAAGATAATAAAATTCTTCTCAAAGCATTTCCAACTGTGATTCCATATCCTGGTTCAAGAGGACGGAACTCGAACTGACCGTGAAAATCGTCAGATTCAATCATTATAACCTTATCAGGTTTTTGAAAATCTAGAATAGCCATTATTAATTTTTTATTTTGAATATAATTCAACGATTAACTGTTCCTTGATATTTTCAGGAATCATTTCTCTTGTAGGTTTAGATACAAATTTACCTTCTAAGGTAGTATGGTTCCAATCTAACCAATCAAATTTTTGAATGTTAGCTGCAACTGATGAAGAAATTACCTCTAAAGATTTAGATTTTGTTCTTACACTTACAACATCACCTTCTCTTAATTGATAAGACGGTATGTTTACTAAAGTTCCATTAACCGTTATATGTTGGTGAGAAACTAATTGTCTAGCACCACTTCTTGTATTAGATAAACCTAATCTGTAAACAGTGTTATCTAATCTAGATTCACATATAGTAAGTAAATTCTCACCTGTAATTCCTTTTAATCTAGAAGCTTCTTTGAACATGTTACGAAATTGCTTTTCTAAAATACCATAAGTATATTTAGCTTTTTGCTTTTCCATTAACTGAACAGAATATTCTGATTGTTTACCTCTTCTTTTATTAGGACCATGTTGTCCAGGAGGGTAATTTTTTCTTTCTAAAGCTTTATCTTCACCAAAAATTGGCTCTCTAAATCTTCTTGCAATTTTAGACTTTGGGCCTGTATATCTTGCCATTGTATGCTTTTTTTACAAAATTATTATTAAACTCTTCTTCTCTTAGGAGGTCTACATCCATTATGAGGCATTGGTGTTACATCTATAATCTCTGTAACCTCAATCCCAGTATTATGTAAAGTTCTGATAGCAGATTCTCTTCCTGAACCAGGTCCTTTAACATAAACTTTCACTTTTCTTAACCCTAAATCTTTGGCTTCGATACCACAGTTTTCAGCTGCCATTTGAGCAGCATAAGGTGTATTTTTCTTAGAACCTCTAAATCCCATTTTACCAGCTGATGACCAAGAAATAACTTGTCCAGCGTTGTTTGTTAAAGAGATAATAATGTTATTAAAAGATGCGTGAATGTGAGCCTGTCCAACAGCCTCAACTTTTACGCTCTTTTTTTTCGCTTTACTTGACTTTGCCATAATTAACTAATTATTTTGCTTTCTTTTTACCAGCAACTGTTTTCTTTCTACCTTTTCTTGTTCTTGCGTTATTCTTAGTTCTCTGACCTCTTAAAGGAAGCCCATTTCTATGACGAACACCTCTATAACAACCGATATCCATTAAACGTTTAATATTTAATTGAATTTCTGAACGTAAAGATCCTTCAACCTTGATTTTCTCAATAGTTGTACGAATTTTTGCTAATTCATCATCATTCCAATCCATAACTTTAGTATCTTCTGAGATACCATTGTCAGCTAATATTTCTTTAGCTGTACTTAATCCGATTCCAAAAACATAAGTTAATCCAATAACTCCTCTTTTATTTTTTGGTAAATCTATTCCTGCAATTCTAGCCATAATATATTAATATTAACCTTGTCTTTGTTTAAACTTTGGATTCTTCTTATTTATAACGTAAACTCTACCTTTACGTTTAACAATTTTACAATCTTCAGATCGTTTTTTTACTGACGCTCTTACTTTCATCTTCTTTATTATTTTTCTGACGCCATTCAAATACGAATGACTCGCGATTACTACTTATTTATATCTGTAAGTTATACGACCTTTTGAAAGATCATAAGGTGACATTTCTAACTTAACTTTGTCTCCTGGTAAAATTTTAATATAGTGCATTCTCATTTTCCCTGAAATGTGGGCAATTATTGTATGACCATTCTCTAATTCTACTCGGAACATTGCATTTCCTAATGCTTCAAGTATTGTTCCATCTACTTCAATTGATGCTTGTTTTGCCATTATATTTATATTACGTTTGACATTTCATTTGCACCTCTTCTACCTCTAATTTTTCCACCTTCCATTAAACCATCATAATGTTGGTTCATCAAGTAAGTTTCTATTTGCTGAAGTGTATCTAAAACAACACCAACCATAATTAACATAGAAGTACCACCCATAAACATTGCGAAATTTTGGTTAAAACCGGCAAGATACGCAAAAGCAGGGATAATAGCAATTAATGCTAAAAAGATTGAACCTGGTAAAGTAATACGAGATACGATATCATCAATTCTACTTGCAGTTTCAGTTCCAGGTTTAACACCAGGAACAAAACCACCATTACGTTTTAAATCGTCAGCAATTTGCTTAGGATTAACTGTAATTGCAGTATAAAAATATGTAAATACAATAATTAATAAACCAAATACTAAATTATATTGCCAAGAAAACATGTTAGATAATCCTAATAAAAAAGAATTAGTTGTATCTCCTACAATCATCATTGGCACAGACATAATAGCTTGAGCAAAAATAATCGGCATTACACCTGACGCATTAACCTTTAAAGGAATATAACTACGAGCAGATTGCTCAGTAGCTGCTCCACCAGCAACACGTTTAGCATAATTAATTGGCAACCTTCTTACCCCTTGCACTATTAATACTGTTACCATTAATATGGCAAAGAAAATAATAATGTAAATGATATTTAAAAAGAATGTTGATTCAGGCCCTACAAATTGTTCAATTGCAGCTCCAGGGAAACGTGCTAAAATACCAACAGTAATAAGAATAGAAACTCCATTCCCAACACCTTTGTCAGTTATTCTTTCACCTAACCACATTGCAAACATAGTACCTGCAACTAAAATCATCATAGCTGTAGCCCACCACATAAAAGAGTCATCCATGATAGCTCCTTTGTTTTGAACATACATTTTTAAGTAAGCTGGTCCTTGAAAAGCACAAATTGCAATTGTAAGAAAACGTGTGTAGCTATTAATCTTTCTACGACCACTTTCACCTTCTTTTTGCATTTTTTGCACAACAGGAACAGCCATTCCTAATAATTGCATAATAATGGATGCAGAGATATAAGGCATAATTCCAAGAGCCATAATAGACGCTTTAGAAAATGCTCCACCTGCAAATAGATCTAAGATATCAGTTAATCCATTTGTTCCCGCTGCACTTGTCGCCATTTTAGACGAATCAATTCCAGGAAGAATAATAAACGAACCGATTCTATAAATCAGTACTAAACCTAGAGTAAAAAGGATTCGATTTCTCAATTCCTTAGTATTCCAGATGTTTTTTAATGTATCAATAAACTTTTTCATGCAAAGTTTTATTATTTAGTGATTTCTGTAACAGTTCCACCAGCTTTTTCAATAGCTTCTTTAGCAGAAGCTGAGAATTTATGAGCTGAGATATTAATAGTTGCTGATAATTCGCCTCTTCCTAAGATTTTAATTAAATCATTTTTAGTAGCTAAACCATTTTCAACTAAGATTTCAAAAGTAATATCTTTTAATTTCTTAGTATCAACTAACGCTTGTACAGAATCTATATTAATCCCTTGGTACTCAACTCTATTGATGTTCTTGAAACCGAATTTCGGTACCCTTCTTTGAAGCGGCATTTGACCACCTTCAAAACCAATTTTTCTTGAATAACCAGAACGAGATTTTTGTCCTTTATGCCCTCTTGTAGCGGTTCCACCTCTACCAGAACCTTGACCTCTACCAATTCTTTTTACATTCTTAGTAGAACCCTCTGCGGGTGTTAAATTTGTTAAATTCATCTTATCTAAATTATTTAATAACTTCCACTAAATGAGAAATCTTCTTAATCATTCCTAAAATTTGTGGTGTTGCTTCTTTTTCAACAATCTTGTTAATTCCTTTTAACCCAAGTGCTACCATAGTATCTTTTTGATCCTGTGGTTTTCTAATTACACTTTTTACTTGTTTTACTTTAATAGTTGCCATATCTTTTGATTAACCGTTAAACACTTTATCCAAAGCTACTCCTCTATCACGAGCAACAGTAACTGCATCTCTTAATTCACTTAATGCTAAAATTGTAGCTTTAACAACATTGTGAGGGTTAGACGATCCTTGAGATTTTGCTAATATATCTGTAATACCTGCACTCTCTAAAACTGCACGCATAGATCCACCAGCAATAACTCCTGTACCATGAGATGCAGGTTTTAACATAACTCTAGCTCCAGAAAATTTACCTTTTTGTAAATGAGGAACAGTTCCATTAATAATAGGAACTTTAATTACGTTTTTCTTAGCATCTTCAACACCTTTTTGGATTGCTTCAACAACTTCTTTAGCTTTACCTAAACCATGACCAACAATTCCGTTTTCATCTCCTACAACAACAATTGCAGAAAAGCTGAATGTTCTACCACCTTTAGTAACTTTAGTAACACGATTTAAGGATACTAATTTATCTTTTAATTCTACTTCCGTAGTTCTTACTTTATTAGCTTTCATTATTCTTAAAATTTAAGTCCTCCTTCTCTTGCTCCTTCAGCTAAAGATTTTATTCTACCATGATATTGGTAACCGTTTCTATCAAATACTACAGATAACAAACCAGCTTTAACCGCTTTTTCACCAAGTATTTTTCCTATGATAACAGCTTGTTCAGATTTATTTTTACCTTCAACATCCTTACATTTGTAAGAAGATGCTGAAACTAAAGTAATTCCGTTTACGTCATCAATGATTTGTGCATAAATTTGTTTATTTGATCTAAACACGCTCAATCTAGGACGCTCAGAAGAACCGAAAATATTTTTTCTAACTCTTCTTTTTATCTTATTTCTTTTTTCAATTTTACTTAAAGACATATCAAATATTATTTAGCAGCAGATTTACCTGCTTTTCTTCTTATGTATTCATCAGTATAACGGATTCCTTTTCCTTTATACGGTTCAGGAGTTCTGAACGATCTTATTTTTGCAGCAACATGACCTAACAATTGTTTATCATGCGACTCTAAAGTAACTACTGGTGGTTTACCTTTTTGGGTATCAGCAACTAATTTCACTTCAGTAGGTATTTCCATATGAATTGGGTGAGAATATCCCACTACCATTTCTAAGATTTGACCTTTGGCTACGGCTCTATACCCTACACCATGAAATTCTAATTGTTTTTTATACCCTGTCGAAACACCTTCAATCATATTAGCAATTAAAGCACGGTATAAACCGTGTTTTGCTCTTTGATTTTTGTGGTCTGAGGCTCTTTCTAAAGTAATTTTACCATCATTATTCGTGATAGTGATTTCAGTATCAAACTCTTGTGTTAATGTACCCTTTGGTCCTTTAACAGTAATCAAGTTTCCTTCAATCTTTACTTCAACACCATTCGTTACGTCAATTGGATTTCTTCCTATTCTAGACATACTTCTTTTTTCTTCAGTTATTAATAAACGTAGCAAATAATTTCACCACCAACATTTTGAGTTCTTGCTTCCTTATCAGTGATAACACCTTTATTAGTAGAAAGAACCGCTATACCTAAACCATTAAGTACTCTTGGTAATTCATTTGCAGCGCAATATTTTCTTAATCCTGGTTTACTTATTCTTGATATGTTACGGATTGCAGGTTCGTTACTTTGCGTATATTTCAACGCAATTTTAATCGTACCCTGTGGTCCTTCATTATCAAATTTGTGAGATAAAATATAACCTTTATCTTCCAAGATTTTTGTAATTTCTTTTTTCAAATTTGAACTAGGAATTTCGACAACTTTGTGTCCTGCAGCTTGTGCATTTCTAATTCTAGTCAAATAATCAGCTATTGGATCTGTATACATTTCTTTTGCTTTTTATTATTTACCAACTTGCTTTAGTTATACCTGGTATTAAACCAGCTAAAGCCATTTCTCTAAATGTAACTCTTGACAAACCAAATTGTCTCATATAACCTCTTGGTCTACCTGTTAAGTTACATCTGTTATGAACTCTAATTTTCATAGAATTCTTAGGTAACTTTTGCAAAGCAATCATTGCATCCCAATCACCTTCTGAAGCAGTTTTTTTCAAAGCTGCTCTTTTATCAGCATATTTTGTAGAAAGCGCGATTCTTTTACGCTCTCTAGCTTTCATTGATTCTTTAGCCATAATCTATTTTTTTACAAAAGGAAAACCAAACTCATCAAAAAGAGCCTTAGCTTCTTCATCTGAATCAGTAGATGTCACAAAAGTGATATCCATTCCAAATATTTTGTTTACTTTATCGATATCGATTTCAGGAAAAATGATATGTTCCTTAATTCCAACAGTATAGTTACCTCTACCATCAAAACCTGTATCACTGATTCCTTTGAAATCACGTGTTCTTGGTAATGATACTGAGATGAATCTGTCTAAGAAATCATACATTTTCGCTCCTCTTAAAGTTACTTTAACTCCTACAGGCATTCCTTTTCTCAATTTGAAATTAGAAATATCCTTTTTAGATATAGTAACAACTGCTTTTTGTCCAGTGATGATTGACATGTCATTAACTGCAGATTCGATTAATTTCTTATCTGAAGTTGCTGCTCCAATACCTTGGCTTAAAACAATTTTTGATAACTTAGGAATACGCATATTCGATTTGAACGCAAACTTATCTTTTAAGTTTTTGCTGATGTCTCCATCATAACGTTCTTTAAGTCTTGGTGTATAACTCATTACTTAATTACCTCCCCTGTTTTTTTAGAATATCTAACTAATTTTCCGTTATCGTCTTTTCTTCCGGTTTTTGTAGGTTCTCCGTTTACTACTAACATTACGTTAGAAATATGGATACCTGCAGCCGACTCAACTATTCCTCCTTGAGGATTAGATGCACTAGGCTTAACATGCTTCTTAATCATGTTTGCACCTTCAACGATAACACGGTTCTTCTTTCTGTCTATTGAAAGAATACTCCCTTCGCTTCCTTTGGATGTACCAGCAATTACTATCACTTTCTCACCAACCTTTACGTGTAACTTCTTTTGCATTTCTTTTAATTTAAAGTACTTCAGGTGCTAATGAAACGATTTTCATATATTGCTTATCTCTTAATTCACGAGCAACAGGGCCAAAGATACGTGTACCTCTCATTTCCTCTGCCGTGTTTAATAAAACAACTGCATTATCATCAAATCGAATATAAGAACCATCTGATCTTCTTACTTCTTTTTTAGTTCTAACTATTACTGCTTTGGTTACTTGTCCTTTTTTGACACCACCAGCTGGTATAGCGCTCTTAACAGTCACAACAATCTTGTCACCTAAAGATGCGTAGCGTCTTTTCGTACCACCTAGTACTCTAATACACAACACTTCTTTACCTCCACTATTGTCGGCTACTTTTAATCTACTTTCTTGTTGAATCATCTTTTACTAAAATAAATTATTTTGCTCTTTCAACAACCTCTACTAGTCTCCAACATTTGGATTTACTTAAAGGTCTAGTTTCCATAATTCGAACTGTATCTCCAATATTGGAGTCATTCTTCTCATCATGGGCTACAAATTTAGTAGTTTTTTTGACAAACTTACCATACATTGGATGTTTTACTTTTCTTTCTACAGCAACAACGATAGATTTCTCCATCTTATCACTAGTAACTACTCCAATTCTTTCTTTTCTTAAATTTCTTTTTTCCATTACAGAAGTGTTTTTTATTTAAGTAAAATTAAGCTTCAAGCTCTCTTTTTCTTAGTTCTGTTTTTAAACGAGCGATATCTCTTCTGCTCCATCTTATTTGTAAAGGATTCTCAAGAGGAGAAATCGAGTGAGTTATTACAACTTTTTGTTGCATTAACTCCATCTCTACTATCTTCTCTTGTAAATCGTTTATCGATAAATCTTTTATCTCTGCTGATTTCATATCAATTAAATTTATTCAGTGTAATCTTTTCTTACTACAAATTTACATTTAACTGGAAGTTTTTGAGCTGCTAAACGCATAGCCTCTTGAGCTGTAGCTTTATCAATACCTTCACATTCAAATAAAATTCGACCAGGTCTAATAACGGCTACCCAATGACTTGGAGCACCTTTACCTTTTCCCATTCTTACCTCTGCAGGTTTTGCAGTAATTGGTTTATCTGGAAATATTCTAATCCAAACTTTACCTTGTCTCTTCATGTGTCTTGTTACCGCGATACGTGAAGCTTCTATTTGTCTAGATGTTAACCATCCAGGCTGTAGTGTTTTTAATCCAAAATCTCCGAAAGCAATTTGGCTACCTCTATGAGCTAAACCTCTATTTCTCCCTTTTTGAGCCTTTCTGAATTTTGTTCTTTTAGGTTGTAACATAATAATTGTTGTCCTTTAAAATTCTTATTACTTCTTTCTTCTATTGAAGCTTCCTTTTCCTTTACCTTTACCACCTGCAGTTTTCTGTTGTAAACCAACATTTGGTGAAAGGTCTCTTTTTCCATAAACTTCACCTTTACAGATCCATACTTTAATACCTAATCTTCCATAAGTAGTATGAGCTTCTGATAAAGCGTAATCTATATCTGCTCTAAACGTATGTAAAGGTGTTCTACCTTCTTTGTACATTTCAGATCTAGCCATCTCAGCACCGTTAACACGACCACTGATTTTGATTTTTATCCCTTCAGCTCCCATTCTCATAGTAGATTGAATAGACATTTTGATAGCTCTACGGAAAGAAATTCTTCCTTCAATTTGACGAGCAACACTGTCAGCAACTAATTTTGCATCTAACTCAGGTCTTTTAATTTCAAAAATGTTAATTTGAACATCTTTAGATGTTAACTTTTTTAACTCTTCTTTCAATTTATCAACCTCACTACCACCTTTACCGATAATTACACCAGGTCTTGCAGTATTAACAGTTACAGTAACTACCTTTATTGTTCTTTCAATAATTACTTTAGAAATGCTTGCTTTAGCTAAACGAACTAGCAAATACTCTCTAATTTTATGATCTTCAACAATCTTTGCAGCATAGTCTTTTCCACCATACCAGTTAGAATCCCATCCTTTGATGATTCCTAACCTGTTTCCTATTGGATTAGTTTTTTGTCCCATTCGTTTATGAATTTAAGCTATCTACTATGATAGTTGTATGATTTGATCTCTTTCTTACTCTGTGTGCTCTACCCTGAGGTGCTGCTTGAATTCTTTTCAACATTCCTGCATTATCAACCTTTACCATTGAAACAATTAATGTTTCGCTTTCAAGATCTTTTTCCTCATTCTTAGCTTCCCAGTTAGCAATCGCAGAACGCAACAATGTTGCTAATCTGTTAGATGCTTCTTTCGAATTGTGCTGTAATACGTTCAAAGCTTTGTTTACTTCCATTCCTCTTACAAGGTCTGCAACTAATCTCATTTTTCTAGCAGGTATTGGACAGTTACGCAATTTTGCAATTGCTACTTTCATTTTCTCCGCCTTCAGCTGTTCAGCTTTTTCTCTTTTTCTAGCCCCCATGTTATATAAATTTTAGACTATTATTTTTTCTTTTTCTTATCTGCGTGACCTCTGAAAGTTCTCGTTGGAGAAAATTCACCCAATTTATGGCCTACCATATTCTCAGTACAAAAAACAGGAATAAATTTATTTCCGTTATGAACTGCGAAAGTATTACCAATGAAATCAGGAGTTATAGTTGACGCTCTTGACCAAGTTTTAATCACAGATTTCTTCTGTGTATCTTGCTGCTCTTCTACTCTTTGCATTAATTTATAATGCACAAATGGAGCTTTTTTTAACGATCTACCCATAACTTATTTCTTCTTTTTTCTTTCAATGATATACTTATCAGAATACTTTTTCTTAGATCTAGTTTTGAAACCTTTTGCTGGTTGACCGTTTCTTGATCTAGGATGACCACCTGATTGACGACCTTCACCACCACCCATTGGGTGATCAACTGGATTCATTACTACACCTCTTACTCTAGGTCTTCTTCCTTGCCATCTACTTCTACCAGCTTTACCTGATCTAGTTAATTGATGTTCTGCATTAGATACCGAACCTATAGTAGCTAAACAAGTGATTAAAATCAATCTTGTTTCACCAGAAGGCATTTTGATAACTGCAAACTTACCATCTCTTGCATTTAATTGTGCATATGCTCCTGCACTTCTTGCAATTGACGCTCCGTTTCCTGGTATAAATTCAATATTATGAATCACAGTACCTAAAGGAATATCAGATAAGAATAATGCATTTCCAATTTCTGGAGCTGCACCTGAACCTGAAACTAAAGTATCACCTACTTCTAAACCTTCTGGAGCGATAATATATCTTTTCTCTCCATCAGCATAAAATAATAATGCGATTAAAGCAGATCTGTTAGGATCGTACTCGATAGTTTTTACAGTTGCAGGAATTCCAAACTTTTCTCTTTTGAAATCTACAATTCTATATTTTTGTTTATGACCACCACCTATGTGGCGCATAGTCATTTTTCCTGTATTATTACGACCACCAGATTTTTTCTTGGTAGCTAATAAAGACTTTTCAGGTGTTGACGTAGTAACTGTAACGAATTCGTTAACAATTTTATGTCTTTGACCTGGAGTCATTGGTTTTAATTTTCTAACACCCATTTCTCTACTTCTTAAATATTACCGTATAAATCGATTGTTTCTCCTTCTGCTACTGTAACTATGGCTTTTTTCCATAATGTTACTCTTGCATTAGATATACCACGAGATGTATACTTAACTTTTGCCTTACCACCACCATATCTCATAGTTCTCACTTTTTCGATACTCACTCCGTAGAATGATTCAATGGCTTTCTTAATTTCTAATTTGTTTGCGCTTTTATCAACAACAAATGTAAATCTGTTATTCATCTCACTATCGTGAGTTGCTTTTTCCGTTAATAATGGCTTCTTAATAATTCCGTTCATCTTGTCCTTAATTAAGTATTTTTTCAATCATTTCAATAGAACCTTCAGCGATAACAACTTTATTAGCGTTTAAAATATCATATGTATTTAAACTCTCAGCTGATACTACTTTAGCTCCTGGAATGTTTCTTGCCGATAAATAAACGTTTTTGTTATTTCCAGCGGTTACAACTAAAATCTTTTCAAAAGACATATTTAAGTTCTCTAAAAGAGAAATAAAATCTTTTGTTCTAGGATTCTCGTATTTTAAATCTTCTAAAACAACGATAGCATCAGATTTAGCTTTATAAGTTAAAGCTGATCTTCTTGCTAACAATCTCGCCTTAGCATTCAATTTGAAACCATAGTCTCTTGGTCTAGGACCAAAAACTCTACCCCCACCTCTGAATACAGGTGATTTAATACTTCCCGCTCTCGCAGTACCAGTACCTTTTTGTTTTTTAATCTTTCTTGTAGATCCAGCAATGTCTGCTCTTTCTTTAGATTTGTGAGTTCCTTGTCTCTTACGAGCTAAGATATTCTTAACATCTAAGTAAATTGCATGATCATTTGGCTCGATTGCATAAATTGCGTCAGTAAGAGTTACAGATTTTGAAGTCTCTTTACCTTTTGTATTTACAACTTTTATTTCCATCTTACTTCTTAATTAATACGAAAGAACCTTTTGCTCCAGGAATAGATCCCTT
>Ga0308023_1000020_pt1 | contig 52906 bp, 52 predicted proteins | sample Neamet418_FD_201294 | JGI IMG/M metagenome (GOLD analysis project Ga0308023, IMG submission 201294) | Marine microbial communities from water near the shore, Antarctic Ocean - #418 | ecosystem: Environmental > Aquatic > Marine > Unclassified | place: Southern Ocean | collected 2014-10-03
GGCTGAGATTATACCCATTTAACCTGCTCAGGATAATGCCTGCGAAGGGAATGATGTAGAAAAGCTAACTATTAATAACTAATAGAATTGGCCCCTTGTTCTTGGTTTATATTTTATAATATGAAAATAAGAATTTTATCAAAAATCATTGGCTTGATTATGTTCATGCCATGCTTTGCATTCTCGCAAAACAACATTCAAGGTAGTGTAATAGGAAAAAATGGAAATCCAATTCCTGGCGCTAAAGTAGAAATTCAAGAAACTTTTTTGAAAACATATACCAACGCTAAAGGTGAGTTTTTGTTTACAAAATTAAAGACTGGAGCCTATACGATTAACGTGTCTAAATCTGGATTTATTCCTCAATTAGAAACCGTTAAAATGGAAGGTCCTAATCAAAAATTCATTATCCATTTAACTGAACACTTTCATTTGATTCAAGAAGTATCAGTTACAGGTATACGTGCCACTCCAAATACACCAACTACACATTCTGAAGTGAGTAAAAAAGAGATTGAAGCCAGTAATTATGGACAGGATTTACCATATATACTAAACACTTTACCGTCTACTGTTGTGACTTCTGACGCAGGAGCAGGTGTTGGTTATACAGGAATTAGAATTAGAGGGGTTGACCCTAGTAGAACCAATGTAACCATAAATGGAATCCCAGTAAATGATTCTGAGTCACATGGTGTTTACTGGGTAAATATGCCTGACTTAGCCTCTTCAATTGAAAACATTCAAGTGCAACGTGGTGTAGGAACATCTACAAACGGAGCATCTGCATTTGGGGCAAGTATTAATATTAAAACTGATAATATTAAAAGAGAGGCTTATGGCGTGTTAGATAACTCGTATGGTTCTTTTAATACATGGAAAAACACAATAAAAGCAGGGTCAGGTTTAATCAATAATAAGTTTACTATTGACACCCGTTTATCTCGTGTTAGTTCTGGTGGATATATTAACAGAGCTGAATCAGATTTAAAATCATATTATGTATCTGGTGCTTGGGTTGGTAAAAAATCATTACTGAGAGCAACTGTTTTTAGTGGGAAAGAAAAAACATATCAAGCTTGGTATGGTACGCCACAATCAGTTGTTAACGGAAATAAAGATTCAATTAATGCTTATGCTGATCGTAATTATATTTATGGAAGCGATAGAGAACGTTTATTAAAATCAGGTAGAACGTATAATTATTATACCTATGATAATGAAGTAGATAATTACCAACAAGATCATTATCAATTACATTTTAACCATAGGTTTTTAAAAACCTTAAAATTAACTAGTGCACTACATTATACTAGAGGTCAAGGGTATTATGAACAATTTAAAGCTGGAGAAGATTTTAGTGATTACGGATTTGAACCAATTATTTTATCTAACGACACTATTTCACAAACTGATGTAATTAGAAGAAGATGGTTAGACAATCATTTTTATGGTGGTGTATTTTCACTGTCACATGACAAAGGGCCAATAAGCGTAGTATTTGGTGGAGGAATCAACCAATACATTGGTGGTCATTATGGTGAAGTAATTTGGGCTGAATTCGCGTCAAATAGTAATATTAGAGACCGTTATTATGACAATGAAGCCATTAAAAATGAAGCCCATTCTTATTTAAAAGGAACGTATAAACTGGGTAAACTAACGTTATTTGGAGACATTCAATACAGACATATCGACTATTCATTTTTAGGAAAAGCTGGTATAAATGGAGAAATTCAAGACGTTAATCAAAATATATCATTCGATTTTATTAATCCTAAGGCAGGACTTATGTATGATTTTAATGCGCGTAATAATGCGTATTTCTCTGCCGCAGTTGCTAACCGAGAACCAGTAAGAAAAGATTTTACTGAAAGTACACCAGATAGTAGACCTGAAGTAGAAAATTTAATTAATATGGAATTAGGTTACCGTTATAAAGGTCAAAAATTAATGGTAAATGCCAATGGATATTATATGCATTATAACAATCAATTGGTGTTAACTGGTCAAATTAATGATGTTGGAGATTATACACGTACAAACGTAGACAAAAGTTACCGTGCAGGTATTGAATTAGAAACGGGTTACCGTATCATTAAAAAGTTAAGTATTACAGGAACCTTAACATTGAGTGCTAATAAAATAACTAAATTCAATGAGTATGTAGACAACTATGATACTGGAATTCAAACAGTATATGAGCACAAAAATACAGACCTATCATTTTCACCAAATATTATTGCTTCTGCAGGTTTAAAATATGAACCACTAAAAAACTTAGACATCAGCTTTATTGGTAAACATGTTGGTGATCAATTTTTAGACAACACGTCTACAGATACACGTAAATTGAATGCCTACACTACTTTTAATCTTCAAATGAGCTACACAATTAAAGATGTACTATTTAAAGAAATTACATTTGGCGTTTTGGTAAACAATGTATTCAATGAATTGTATGAAAACAATGGTTACACTTGGGGTTATATTTACGGTGGAAAAAGAACTGTCGAAAATTTTTACTACCCACAAGCCGGAAGAAACTTTATGGCTAGAGTAGTAATTAAACTATAAGATTCTAAACCCATTAAAATTGATTTAAAAGCTGGACAATATCGTCCAGCTTTTTTTGTATGGTTTTGTGTGGTTTTGTGACGATTGAATCCCTCACTTCGACAGGCTCAGTGCACCGCTCTTTCTCCGTTCTCGCATTGAGTTTTTATCGAAATGTAAAAAGGGAGAGGCTGTGACATGTTGTCTTTTTTTGTGTCTTGTGTCTTGTGTCTAGCATCTAATAGCGCAGCGGTCTTGTGTCTCTCTCTTGTGTCTTGTGTCTTATAGCGCAGCGCTCTTGTTTCTTTTTTTGATTTTATCTTAATCAATTCGTAATTGATAAATTGATTTTGTAACTTTGTTACCATGCAGTTAAGAATTGATAACATACTTGAAATTGATAACGTTGCTGAACAATTTCTTAACGTAATTGGCGATAACCGAATCTTTGCTTTTTATGGTGAAATGGGAGCTGGAAAAACAACGTTCATTAATTCTATTTTAAAAGTTATGGGAATTAAGGAACATACCTCATCCCCTACTTTCTCTATTATTAATGAATATTTATCAACAAATTACGGTACCGTTTACCATTTTGATTTTTATAGATTAGAAAATGAAATGGAAGCTTTAGATATAGGTCTTGAAGACTTAATTTATGGAGAAGAGTATTGTTTTATGGAATGGCCTGAAAGAATTGAAAACCTTTTACCAATGAATACCGTAAACATTAATATTACCATTGAAAATAATTGTAGAATTTTAGAAATTGACATATGATAACAGATGCTGAAACTTTAAAATCATTGATGACTGAAGGTAGTTTATTACCTCAGGAAGAAATGTTAGCGATTGGAAAAAAGAAAGGTAAACTAGTAATCGGAATACCTAAAGAAACATCTTACCAAGAGAATAGAGTGGCTTTAATTCCCGAAACTGTTCAATTATTAGTCAGCAATGGTCATCAAGTTTTAGTTGAAAGTAAAGCTGGTGAGAAATCACATTATAGTGACACGGATTATTCTGAAGCAGGTGCTCAAATCACTTCCGATACATCAGAAGTTTTCAAATCAAATATCATCTTAAAAGTTGCGCCTCCAAAACAGGCTGAAATTGATATGATGCCGGGAAACCAAACCTTAATTTCGGCTTTACAATTAACACTTCAACCAAAAGAAACTTTAGTTGCATTAATGCAAAAAAGAATTACAGCCATTGCTTGGGATTATATAAAAGATGGCCATGGTATTTTTCCTGTAGTAAGAACTATGGGTGAAATTGCTGGAAATACTTCTGTTTTAATTGCTGCCGAATTATTATCAAATTATAATAACGGTAAAGGAATTATGATGGGTGGAATTGCAGGTGTTCAACCAGTTGAAGTTGTTATACTTGGCGCTGGAACAGTAGGTGAATATGCAACTAGATCAGCTTTAGGTTTAGGAGCAAGTGTGAAAGTATTTGATAATTCATTAACCAAATTAAGACGTTTACAAAATGATATTGGTCAAAGGGTCTATACCTCAATTATTCAACCCAAATTATTAGAAAAAGCAATTATGAGAGCTGACGTTGTTATTGGAGCAATTAGAGCCCCATTAGGTCGTACACCTTGTATTGTATCTGAAGAAATGGTGGCGTCTATGAAAGAAAATTCAGTAATTATTGACATCAGTATTGATCAAGGTGGTTGTTTTGCAACTTCAAAAGTGACAAATCATTTAGAACCAACTTATAAGAAACATGGCGTAATTCATTATTGTGTACCAAATATTGCGTCTAGAGTTTCAAGAACGGCATCTATTGCCCTAAGTAATATATTCTCTCCACTTATGCTCGACATGGGAACTATGGGTGGTTGTAAAGAAATGATTAAGCGTGATCATGGTTTTAGATGTGGTGTTTATGTCTATAAAGGAAAATTAACATCTCAGCTTTTAGGTAAAGTTTTTGATTTACCTTATAAAGATATTGAATTGTTATTAATGGCGCTTTAAACTAAAAAATCACCTTTAAAAGCTAGTTTAACTTTCAAAAGTGATTCAATTTTAATTAGACTTGAATTTTAAAATCTAGTCTCTAGTTGATTTCAACTGTTCAGTTCTTTTATCTTTTTCAAGTCCATCTTTTAATTTATTCCCTTCCCAGAATAACTCTTTTCCCACTTGTCTACCATCTTTTCCATAAAAGACATACCAACCATGCTTAACTGCAAATCTATATCTTTCTATAGATTTTATTTGACCAGTTGGGTAGAAATTTTTCACCATTCCATTTCTATTACCATCTTTATAAACACCTTCCGATTTTAATTTTGTATTCGGATGATAAGATTTGAACTGTCCGTCTTTTATCCCATTTTTATAGTATTCATACTTTGCCACCACATACTTGTCACCTTGGGGTTCATAGTAAGTTACACTTTGACCTTCTAACTTTCCTTTTACAAATGTTTCTTGACTTTTTAAATTGCCAACATTGTCATAATATAACCACAAGCTATCTTTTTGTTCTTTAACATACTTACCTTGTGCCATTATGCTACCAGATGATTCATGGTACATTTTATTATAAGCTATTGTTCCAGCATTTAAAAATGTAATTTTAGATTCTACATTTCCACTTTTGTAGTAATATGTAAATTCACCAACTGGTTTGTCGTCTTTAAATTGACCAATGTATTTATAGATTTGTACATCTTTATATGGTTTTTTCCAAACCCCTTGTTTTCTTCCTTGACTGTCTTTTTTGTTTTGCGTAAAAGCAATTGAACACGTTAGAATTAATAGAAAAGTTAATATTGATTTCATATTTTTTATATTATAAATTTTTAGCTACATCTTCTAAATTTTCAAAGATATAATCAGCTTTTGTTTTTAGGTTACGTCTATTCTTTAACATTATGGTTTTCATACCTAATTTTATGCCAAAGTCAATATCACTTTCAGAATCACCAATTAGTATTGATTTATTAAAGTTAATCTCTGGATAATCATATTTAGCATGCAACCCCATTCCTGTACCCTTCTTACGGTAATTACTACCTTCTTCTCTTAATTGTGGTGCAAAATATATTTTATTTAATTTTCCGCCATACGTTTCAATCAAGTTTTCGATATAGCCATTTAAATGATGCATATCATCTACAGTCATCAGTTTTTTACCTATTCCTTGTTGATTAGTCACCACTAACAATTTACCAAACAATTTTGTAAAATCAGCAATCGCCTGAGGGACACCATCAATAATTTTTAATTCGTGAACTTGCTTCACATAATCGTCAATAATTTGATGATTAAACACACCATCACGGTCTAAAAATAAAGTCCATGATTTATCTATCGGTAATTGTGATAAAATAGGTAATGATTTATTCTCTTCAATTATTTTATTTTCAAATGCTTTGTAATCTTCAGGTATTCCTATATCAATAAAATACTCATTAAATAAACAACCATAGATTGATTTTTTTAATGTATTAATTTCTAGATAATCAGATTCGAATGAAAAAATAGTTGTCTTAGGAAATTCATTAGTTATAGATTTATTAACACAATAAATCCCCCCATTAATTATGGTTTCTTTTCTAAATTCTTTTTCTTGAAATGATGCTATTTTATCACCCTGGATATCAACACATCCGTATCTATCTACATTTTTTAATTCTTTTAAAGCCAATGAACATTGTGCCTTATTTTTAAAATGAAATGTTTCTAAAGTTAATAGGTTCACATCAAACAAAGTATCTCCATTTAAAACATAAAAGTCATCTGAATCAATTTGTTCCATGGCTAGTTTCATAGCTCCTCCAGTACCTAACCTTTCATTTTCTACAGCATATTTAATAGAAATATCTTTCCATTGTTTACCATATTTTTCTTCAATCAATTCCCATTTATAGCCAACTGATAATACGACTTTATTAATTCCGTTTTTTTGTAAATACTTAAAAACGTGCGTTAAAAATGGTTCACCATTTATTGGTGCAAGTGGTTTTGGGAATTCTCCAATTTCAGATCTTAATCTAGTTCCTAATCCACCAGCTAAAACAATTGCTTCTCTTATTTTAATGTCCATGCAAACAATCCGTTATTTGTAAATTCGTATCTTTTCACTTCTCCGCCTAATTCTTCCAGCGCTTTCACAACAGCATATCTTTTAGTTTTTTCAGTAAAAAACATCATAAAACCACCACCGCCAGCACCTGAAATTTTACCTCCAATTGCGCCAGCATTAATTGCTGTGTCATATACATTATCAATAACAGGGTTTGAAATACCTGTAGCCATTTCTTTTTTATTTAACCAAGACTCATGAAGGACAGTTCCAATTTTACTCACTTCACTTCTTAAAAAGGCTTCCTTCATTGAAAAGGCATGCTTTTTTAACTCATGCATAGCTTCAATTGGTTTAGCATCTAACTTCTTTACATTCTCAATTTGTTTCTCTATAATCTTAGCTGATTCTCTACTCGTTTTGGTATAGTATAAAATTAAATCAAATGCTATTTCGTGTAAAAAACTTTTTTTTATTCTTAATGGGTTAACCACTACTCTATCGCCATAAAACTCCATAAAATTGACACCACCAAAAGTAGCAGCATATTGATCTTGCTTTCCACCAGCCATTTTCAGATCATTACGTTCAATATCATAAGCCAATTTTGCAATATCATACTCACCTAAAGGTAATTGTAACCATTCCACAAAAGCACCTAAAATAGAAACCACCAAAGTTGATGATGTTCCTAAACCACTTCCTGTAGGCACATCCATTGATGTCGTCAGTTTAAAACTTAAAGGTTTATTATTATTAAATTCTTTTACTACCCTATTATATACGCCAATTTGCAAATCAATTTCACCATTTAATGGCAGTTCAGTTTCACAATTAAAGGTATATGTTTTATCATTATCAACAGAAAAGAACGTTATACTTTCCTCTGTTTCAATAGTTTCAATAGTTGTTCTTGCATACAAACTAATGGTTGCATTTAAAATTGCTCCCCCAAATTGATCAGAATATGGACTGACATCCGTTCCGCCTCCTGCTAAACCTAACCTAAATGGCGCTTTACTTCTTATAATCATTTATAATTAGATGCTAGACCTTAGAACGTTACGTTTTTAAAGGCTAGACTTTTTTTGTTATTACTCTTCTTGTATAAAATAAAGTAGTAAACATGAAGTAACAAGGCTTTACACTTGATATTCGGCACTTAATACTTTAACAACAACTGTAAAGATAATTATTTATTGTTTGGGATTGATATGATTTATTCAATGTTATTAAAAGTCTTTTTTTTACAAACTTAAATCAGTACATTTGTTTTTACTAAAACAAGAATTATGAGTACACTTAAAGCTTCAGAACTAACATTAGACTCAAACGGAAAGGTTTATCATTTAGGTATTGGACCAAACGATATTGCTGACACTTTAATTTTTGTTGGTGATCAATCTAGAGTTGATGTTGTGGCTTCATTTTTTGATACGGTTAGATTTAAAACTCAACACAGAGAATTTGCGACTACAACTGGAACATATAAAGGAAAAGAAATTTCAGTAATAAGCCATGGTATTGGATGTGACAATATTGATATTGTCTTAAATGAATTAGATGCTTGTATAAATATTGATTTAGAAAAGAGAGAAATAAACACTATTAAAAAGAGTTTGGATATTATTAGAATTGGAACATGTGGTGCTTTGCAAGAAGACATTGAACCTGGTTCACATATTATTTCAAAATATGCAATTGGTTTGGATGGTGTTGCTAATTTTTATGACATTGATTTTACTGAAGAAGAAATAGAATTTAAAACTCAATTTTTAGAAACATCTGGTTGGCCTGATAATTTAGCCATTCCATATATGGTAAAGAGTAACGATAGACTAAGAGCGTTATTAAATGGATTAGGTGAAGAAGGTATTACTACAACAGCAAATGGATTTTACGGCCCTCAAGGTAGAGCCTTAAGAATACCGTTAAAGCATCCAGACTTTAAAGAGAAAATAAGACACTTTTCATTTAATAATACAAGATCTGCTAATTTTGAAATGGAAACCTCAGCGCTTTTATCATTGTCAAAAGCTTTAGGTCATAATGCAGTTACAATTTGCTTAGTCTTAGCAAATAGATACTCAAACAAATTTGAGTCTGACTACGAAACTAAAATGAGGGCATTAATTGTTAGCGTTTTAGATAGAGTTGTAGGCTAAAAATAAAGTACATACTTATTGTGACTAAAACGACTCTAAAAACAAATTACTGTACTGCTTTAAATCGCTTCTTACCGGAAGGGACAATTGAGTATGTGGCTGATTTGATAATTGATTATGAATGTCATTTTAGAGTGACTCAAAAACGTAAAACTAAATTAGGAGATTATAGATTTCCTCACAATGGAAAAGGACATAGAATTTCAGTGAATGGTGATGTGAATAAATATGGCTTTTTAATTACCACAATTCACGAATTTGCACATTTAACAACATACAATAAACACAAGCACAAAGTGTATCCTCACGGACAAGAATGGAAAAATGAATTTAAAGATTTGTTTGAACCAATTTTCAACCTTACCGAATTACCAACTGATATTGAATTGGCTTTAAAAAATTATTTAAAAAATGCTAAAGCGTCATCATGTTCAGACGACAAATTAATGCGTGTTTTAAAACGTTATGATAAGAATAATGCCGCCATTTTAGTTGAACAATTAAAATTAGGAGATAAATTCAAATTAAATAGCAAAACTTTCGTTAGAGGTAGAAAGTTAAGAAAGTATTATCTTTGTCAAGAACTTGACACAAAAAAAGAATATAAAGTATTAGGTTTGGCAGAAGTATTACCCTTCTGATACAATCAAACTTTACACTTAAAATATAAAGCATATAATTAACCCATTAGAAAAGAAGAAATGAATAATAATTTTGCAGTAATAATGGCCGGTGGAATCGGAAGTAGATTTTGGCCAATGAGTAAAGAAGAATTTCCAAAACAATTTTTAGATGTATTAGGAATTGGTAGAACGTTAATTCAAATGACTTATGATAGACTACTAAAGGTTGTTCCTAGTAATCAAATTTATGTTGTGACTAATGAAAGTTATAAAGACTTAGTGATTGAACAATTAGGAATTTCAGCTAATCAAGTTTTGACTGAGCCAATGCGTAAAAACACGGCACCTTGTATTGCTTATGCTGCACATAAAATTCACTCAATTAATAAAAATGCAAATTTAATAGTTGCGCCTGCAGATCATTTAATTTTAAAAGAAGATAAATTTGTTAGCATTATAAATACTGCTATTGAAAAAGCTGTAGAAGGAAATAACATTGTTACTTTAGGTATAAAACCTTCTCGTCCTGATACTGGTTATGGTTACATTCAATTTGTGAATGACAATGACATCATAATGGGTGAAGTAAGAAAAGTAAAACAATTTACAGAGAAACCTAATAGAGAACTAGCAGAACTATTTTTAAAAGGAGGCGATTATTATTGGAATTCAGGTATTTTTATTTGGACATCTCTAACGATTATTAATGCGTTAGCTAAATTCAAACCAGAATTAAATAGCCTATTCTCTACAAAAGGTAATGATTATAATACTAAAAATGAACAAGATTTTGTAAACAATGCTTTCACTAATTGTGAAGATATTTCGATTGATTTTGCTGTATTAGAGAATTCTAAACATGTACATGTTGTTTTAGCCAATTTTGGTTGGTCTGACCTTGGTACTTGGGGTTCACTTTACACACATTTAGACAAAGACATTGAAGGGAATGCTGTAATAGGAGATGATGTTCATTTATTTGACACTGAAAATTGTATTGTTAATTTACCAAAAAACAAATTGGTTGTACTTCAAGGTTTAAAAGATCATATTGTTGTTGAATCTGATAATGTTTTAATGATTGTTAAAAAAGATCAAGAGCAAAAAATAAAAGGTTATTTAAAAGAGGTTAAAAAGAAAAGTCCAAAATTTAATTAATACTAAACAATTTTTTGATCCAATCTATGAATACGCTAAAAGATATATTTAAACAAGCTTTATATTTTATTATTGTTCAAGTTTTAGTTTTGACAATCTTAACTTTCACCCTTTCTAATTTTGACAAGACAGAACTTCAGCTAATCGCTAATAGTAATTTTTCTATCTTTTTTGATTTTGTGTTTTACATATTAACCCATTCTGTTGAATTTTGGGGCTGTTTAATAATTTACATATTAGTGGCTATTTTTAAAAGTTATAAATATGCAATTATTGGTCTTTTAACTTATGCTAGTGCAGGATTAGTGACTCAACTTTTAAAACGAAATGTATTTCCTGAATATAAAAGACCAACCGTTAATATTGATAATTTAAGATTAATTCCTGACTATTTTGATTACGAGCAAGCCAGTAATTTTTCATTCCCTTCAGGACATACTACTGTTGCGTTTTCTTTGTTTATTTTCTTGACATTAACCGTTAAAAATAAAAAATGGGGGATTCTATTTGGAGCTTTAGCTTGTGCTGTTGCATACTCTAGAGTATACTTATCACAACATTATTTTATTGACGTTTATGTAGGCTCAATAATTGGAACAGTTGTGACTTTATTAAGTTTTTATGGCTTTAATAAAATTAAATTTGGAAGCTGGGCAAATAACAAAGTATTAAAGTAAGCCTCATCAAAACCACTGTTAACAGTTAACGAATAGCCTAAAAATTAATAGTTTTAGCTTAGTATCAATTTGTACTTTTATAATAAAATAATAAAACCAAATCGTAACTAAAATGAGCCGATATAGCAATCCAAATGGAGTACTCTTTTGCCGCCCAACCAATTAATACGATAAAGCAAGTTAATAGTAAAGCAAAACTATTTATTCTTTTATCTTTAATCGAAAAATAACCATGGATAGCTACAAAAAACAAAGCTGTTAACCAAATACCTATTAGTGGTTGAATGACACCTCTAAAAAATATTTCCTCACCCACTCCAGCACATATAGACAGAAAAAAAACATAAAATAATGTTAGTTTATAATTTCCAAATATTTTTTTATACTTCCGCATTGATTTTTCAAAATAATCAAGTTCTGCTAGCCAAATAACAAATAAACCGAATACGATACCAAGCGATAAAAATAAAGGTATCAATGCATAATCTTGTTCACTAATTTTGAACATAGTTTTATATGACACATTAAATGAATCTGGTATAAAATACATTAATACCCAACTTAAAAGAGGGAAAACAATTAAAGTCATCAACCCTAAAAAAAACAATGTATATTTCTTATATAAAACGCCCACTTCTTAAATTACAATTTAATAAATATCAACTAAACCGAATAATTGAAAACAACTAATTTAACAAATTATACATCTGAATCATTTATTAAATCATAATAATTAATCAATTTCTGTATTGTAAGTAATTTAGCATTACAATAATTTTAAATTTTTAATTCCTTAACAATAATTTTTTTTATAACTTTATAAAAAACTATTTTCATGAAAAAAATATACTATTTAGCAATAGGTTTATTCTCAATGAATGCTATTGCTCAAAACAGTGACGGTAACCAGTCCTTTAATTGGGCTATTACCCCTGACACCTTTTATGTAACACCTGCTTTACGAGATATTGAACAAATTACAGATTTGTTTCCTGGGGAAGAAAAAGAGCATGCTTATAACAATAATTTTAGACGACAAAAATATGTTAATGCAAATGCTTTTCCACATGGGAATGATCCAATTTGGCAAAAAGACCAAGGCGAACAATTTAATAAAACGCCAATTCAAAATTGGGAAGGAATTAATTCAAATTTAGGTTTTCCGCCAGATCCTTCTGGCGCAGCAGGACCAAACCATTTCGTTCAAATGGTAAATTCTAGAATTCAAATTTATGATAAATCAGGAAATTCATTATGGGGACCTAATGCCTTATCTTCTATTTTAAGTTCAAATAGTGGTGATCCAATTGTAATGTACGATAGATTTGCTGACAGATGGTTCTTAAGTGGTTTTGGTACAGGTAATTCTTTATCGTTTGCCGTATCTCAAACAGCAGATCCAACAGGAGCATATTATACTTGGCAATTTTCAATGACATCATTACCTGATTATCCTAAATATGGTTTATGGCATGATGGATATTATTTAACGGCTAACAAATCAGGAGCAGATTGCTTTGTATTAGATAGAGATGCTATGTTATTAGGTGATGCAAATGCACAAATGATTTCAATGACAATTCCAAATTTAACTACAGGAGCAGGAACTCAAACTGGAGGATTTCATTCAGTAGTACCTTCTCATGCTGATTTTGTAATGCCAGCTGCTTCAGAAAAAATGAATCTATTTTATTTTCAAGATGATGCTTGGTCAGGAATTACACAAGATGAAATTAAAATTTGGGAAGTAGATGTAGATTGGGCAACAACTTCTAACTCTTCAGTTACAGAAATTCAAACTTTAGCGACAACTGCATTTGATTCTCAATTTAACTCATCATGGAATGATATTGAACAACCAGGTGTTTCACAAAAATTAGATGGTATACCTGGTGCATTTATGTATCGCGCACAATTTACTGAATGGGGTTCTCATAACACAGTAATGTTAAATCACACAGTAGATGTTGATGCAACAAATCATGCTGGAATTAGATGGTACGAACTGAGAGAAACTGGTGGTATATGGTCTATTCATCAAGAGTCAACTTTTGCTCCAGATGCAGAAAGTAGATGGTTAGGTTCTATTTCTATGGATTACCAAGGAAATATTGGATTGGCTTACGCTATATCAGGACCAACAATTTTCCCTTCATTAAGATATACAGGTAGATATGCTACTGATCCATTAAATCAAATGACTTTAGCAGAAGAAACAATTATTGTTGGTAGTGGTACACAGTCTGGTGGAAATAGATTTGGAGATTATTCTCATCTTTCAGTTGACCCAGATGATGATGCTACTTTTTGGTATACATCAGAATATATTTCGGGAAGTAGTAGGACAACAAGAATAGCTTCTTTTAAATTAGCGAATGATTTTAATGATGACGTTGGTGTTATTTCACTTACAGCACCAGTTGATGGATCTTTAACAGCGAGTGAAGTAGTTACAGTTACTTTGAAAAACTTTGGTTTAAATCCAGCAAATAACTTTCCTGTAAGCTATCAAATAAATGGAGGAACAGCAGTAACCGAAACTTATTCAGCTGGCGCAATTGCACCAAACACTACAGCTTCATATTCTTTTACAGCAAATGGTGATTTTAGTTCTACTGGTCTTTACAATGTAAAAGCATACACAGCTATGGTAGGTGACCAATTCTTACCAAATGATACATTATTAACAACTGTAAATCATTTATCTCCAAATGATATTGGTGTTACTATTATTAACTCTCCAAACTCTGCTAATAACTTAGGAATGGAAAACATTGATGTAACTATTCAAAATTTTGGAACTGTGAGTCAATCAAACTTTAATGTTGCCTATACAATTGATGGAGGAACACCTATTGTAGAAAACATTACTACAACTTTAAATTCTGGAGCTTCAATTAACTACACGTTTACAGTTCAAGGAGATTTCAGTGCATTAGGTTCATTTGATGTTGTAGCTTATTCTTCTTTAATGGGAGATGTTATTAATTCAAATGATACGACATACAAAACTGTTGAGCACACAAATTGTCAACCTACAGGAAACTGTTCTTATGGTGATGGTGTTACACTATTTCAATTAGGTACAATTAACAATGCATCAGGATGTACTACTGGTGGTTACACTGATTACTCTACACAAACAACAGATTTAGCGATAGGTCAAGATCATGATTTAACAGTAACTTCTGGTTGGTCAACTCAATATATTTCTGTATGGATTGATTATAATGACAACTTCTTTTTTGAAGCAAATGAAATGGTTATTGATGGATTTCAATCAAATTTAGGTACTACAACTCCAATTACACTAGCTGCAAATGCAGTATTGGGGCAGCACCTATTAAGAATAAAGTCAGGAGATAACCAAGCTACAACTCAAGACCCTTGTATTGATATGACTTATGGAGAAACTGAAGATTATACAGTAAACTTAACTGCTGCATCTTCAAATGATGACATTGGTGTTATTGCGATCACTTCTCCAAACTCAAGTTTTACATTAACTAATGAAACAATTACTGTTTCTATAGAGAATTTTGGAACGACTGCACAGTCTAACTTCCCTGTAGCTTATACATTGAACGGAGGAATTCCAGTAGTTGAGAATATTACAGCAACACTTAACGCAGGTCAAACAATGAATTATAACTTCACAACAACTGCTGATATGACTGCCTTAATTGATTTTGATATTGTATCATACACTTCTTTAATTGGAGATGCTAACAATACAAATGATACAACATACAAAACAGTAACTCACATGGATGATGTAAGTATTGAAGAAGAAGCAATTGATGATGCAATTAAAATTGTATCAATTGAAGGAAGCATTTATACTTTAAAAGTAAACCCTGATATTTTCAGAAATTCAACTTTAAAAGTACATAATACTTTAGGTCAATTAATTTACACTTCAACTGTTGAATCAGAAACTTTCACTGTTGATTTATCTAACTTTGCAAAAGGTGCATACTTAGTAAATGTTAGAAATAATAAGACAAGTAAGATTATTAAATTGATAAAGTAATAGTTTAAAAACTAAATAATATAGTAAGCGTCCTAATTAAATTAGGGCGCTTTTTTTGGTTAAAGCTATTTTTGATTAAAAAATAACCATTAAAAAGATTAATTATTAATCATATTATATTACATTTGTTTTATACAAAGTGTCTAATGTATAATTGTTTAGGTTTAATTAAACAACTTTATAAGTTAGACTATTACTAATTATAAAACAAGTTAAGCCTATGCTAGTAAAAACCTATGGATGTGCAGTATATGGAATAGAAGCTATTCCAATCACAGTAGAAACAAATTTAGGTAGAGGTATAAATTTTTATTTAGTTGGCTTACCAGATAGCGCCGTTAAAGAAAGTCATCAACGTATAAAAGCTGCTTTTTCTAATAATGATTATAAATTCCCTAGGAATGAAATAACAATTAATATGGCACCTGCTGACATTCGTAAAGAAGGCTCTTCTTATGATTTGACAATAGCTATTGGCATTCTAGCAGCAAGTGGAATAATTGAGAATCCAAAAGTGAGCGAATATGTTATTATGGGTGAGTTATCACTTGATGGTAGCCTAAGAAGTATAAAAGGCGCCTTACCTATGGCTGTAAAAGCAAGAGACCAAGGATTTAAAGGCGTTATTTTACCAAAACAAAATGCTCAAGAAGCTGCTATCGTTAATGACATAGATGTTTTAGGTATTGAAACTTTGTCTGATTTAGTAAATCATTTCAATGGCATAACAGAAATTAAGCCCGAAAAAGTTGACCTTGACAGTAACCGTTTAAAAACGAATTATGATTATACGATTGACTTTTCTGATGTACGTGGACAAGAAAGTGTTAAAAGAGCAATGGAAATTGCAGCAAGTGGTGGACATAATATTCTTTTAGTTGGCCCTCCAGGTTCTGGTAAAACTATGATTGCAAAAAGACTGCCTACTATCCTACCTCCATTAACCTTACAAGAAGCTATTGAAACAACAAAAATTCATTCTGTAGCAGGTTTAGTTGGCGCTAATTCAGGAATAGTAACCACTAGGCCATTTCGTAGCCCACATCACACAATATCTGACGTGGCACTTGTTGGCGGCGGTTCTAACCCTAAACCGGGTGAGATTTCGTTAGCACACAATGGCATTTTATTCTTAGACGAATTACCTGAATATAAAAGACAAGTATTAGAAGTTATGCGCCAACCTTTGGAAGATAGATGTGTCACAATTTCAAGAGCAAAAATGACAGTAGATTATCCTGCTGGATTTATGTTAGTTGCTTCTATGAACCCTTCCCCTTCTGGGAACTTTTACGATCCTAATGATCCAAACTCAGACCCTGAATATGTTGTTAAACGCTATTTAAATAAAATATCAGGTCCATTAATGGATCGCATTGATTTACACATTGAAGTACCTGCTGTTAAATTTGACGAATTATCAAGTAAAGTTAAAGGAGAATCAAGTGAACAAATTAGAGCTAGAGTTTTAAAAGCTAGAGATATTCAAGAAAAGCGATTTATTGACTATGATGGCATCTATCATAATGCACAAATGACACCCAAATTATTAGAACACTATTGTGAAATTGATGACGCAGGTCAAACTTTACTAAAATTAGCTATGAATAAAATGGGGTTATCAGCTCGCTCTTATGCAAGAATATTAAAAGTATCAAGAACAATAGCTGATTTAGAAGACAGTAAACACATTAAACCTAACCACATAGCAGAAGCCATTCAATACCGATCTATGGATAGAAATGGTATGATGTAATTAGAATTTAGCAATATATGAATGACTTCACTTATCAACAGGACTTCAAACCCAACTCTAAATAAATAAGAAAAAATCTAAATTAAGTTTTATCTTTTTTAAAACCATAACTATTTTGACCTATAAAACCATGTGGAAATTTATCATCACCTTTAAATCCAATTTCTACGTTTCCACTATCTTCAGGTATATAGTCTGTTTTGAAAATATAATCCCAAAGACTTAAACTAATTCCATAATTTACACCATTTTTTCCTTCAGGTAATTCTGAAGCATGATGATATAAATGCATAACAGGATTATTAAACACATACTTTAGTGGACCCCAAGTAATTTTAATATTAGAGTGATTTAAATGACCAATACCAATTGTGATGAAATGAATAATATATGCTTGTTCAGGTTCAAAACCACCAATTAACATGACACCAAAAGTTTTTAGTGGTTTATAAAATATATTCTCCATCCAATGGTATCTTAAATGAGCAGCAAAACCCATTTCTTTTACACTATGATGTACTTTGTGAAATTTCCATAAAAATGGATACCTATGTAATAAAACATGCGTAAACCACTGTACAAAGTCTAAAATCATAAAGAATATAAACAATTGTATCCAGGTAGGCCATTCCGAAATATCAAAAAGTGCTAAACTTTTACTCGTTATGTTAATATCTAGAAAAAGTAGCTCTAAAACCTTATACACACCACTAATGACAATAGAAAATATGAAAAAATTAAAAAACATATAAAATCCATCTAACCAAAAATCTTTTCTAATGATAGATTGTTCTTTTCGCCAAGGAAATATGATTTCCAAAATCCAAACAAAAATTGAAATAGCAATCAATCCCCAAAAATAATTATTGAACCATGGCACCTCAAATATTATTGATTTCCATGTCCAATCCACTGTACCAGTAAATGCATTTATAAATTCACTTATATATATATTCATATCTATTATTTTATTTTTGTAATACTATCTTTTATAATTGGTAACTCATCAAAATGACTCCATTCTGTCCAAGACCCATCATAATTTTTCACATGTTCATAACCCAGTAACTGAGTTAATACAAACGTTGTATGGGCAGATCTTACACCACTATGACAATATACAATAATGGTATCTTGTTTGGAGGCAAATTTATTATAAATAGTATTCAATTCTTCAAAAGATTTAATTTTTTTGTCACCGTGGTAATCTATCGCTTCAGACCAATCAATTAATTTACTATTTGGAATTCTACCTCCTTTTAATGCTCCTTTTTTTTGATGTTTTCCTGAAAACTCATCTTCTGTTCTAGTATCCAAGATAATAGTTTTACTATTTAAAGATTTTAGTACATCATCCTTTGAAACAAAATATTTCATAGCCGAATACGCTGGTAATTTAAAAACTGTTTTTTCAATAGGTGGAATTATTTTAGAAACGTTCCCTTTATTCAATTTCCATGCTGTAATGCCGCCATGAAATAATTTTACATTTGTAAAGTTATAATTCTGTAATATCCACCATAATCTTGCAGAGTCACATAACCCATTATCATCATAAATAACTATAGTATCCTTGATGTCAATACCTAACTTACTAAATAAGGCTTCTATTTGTTCTTTATCAGCCATCATACCGTCATAGGGATATGATTTATTCTCAATATCTGTTCTCCAAATATTTAGTGCTCCTGTTATATGCTCCTCTAAATAAAATTTAGATTTTCTAAAATCTATAATTTTTACATTTGGTTGCTCTACGATTCTCAGTAATTCATCTACTTGAATTAAATAATTCACTTTCACTATCTTATCTTTAAGTACTTCTTTATTCTCTTGACATGAGATAAGACTTATAACAAAAATAAATAAACTAATCTTCAATTTCATACCATTCTATATTTGTTAAATTTTCACGTCTCCCTTTAGTTTTTACTGGATAGTTAGTCACTAAATAATTAACAATAATATCTTGGTTGCTTCCTAAACCCCAAAGATTTTGTGTCTCTTGCATCCATTTAATCGTTGAATTCCACCCTTCGGTACTCATTCTATTTTGAAGAATTATTTTAGACGAATGACAATTAGTACAATTATTAACAACAGTCATTAATCCTTCTGCATCAATAAATCCTGTTCTTACATGAACTCCATTTTCAATCCTATCTTCATCAACCTCAACAGGAGTAGGAACATTTATAGTAACCTCTGTTTGTGCTTTAAATTCAAAAAGGTTAGGAAAAGTTAAATAGAACGGAATAAAGAATAAGACCAATATAATTACGCCTGACGACAGTTTTATTAAGCGATTCGCTTTTTTTAAATATTTATCAAACTCTTTTTTGTTAGACATTTAATTAACTTTTATGGCAATTCTATGGCATGCATTATTTAAATACCCTTTAGGGTTCCAACCAGGCACTAACATTGGTTGAGCAGTACCTTGACTATCCGTTGCTCTTACCCAAACCTCATAATATCCTTTCTTAGGAAAACTAACTGTAGCTCCAAAGTGTTGCCAAGCTAATCGATTTGATGGTTTTTCAACCGCACAAACTATCCAAGTAGAACCAAAATCAATAGAATATTCCATTTTAGCAACTTCCAATTCTCCTGCCCAAGCATGTCCTCTAATCGCTAACTTTTTCCCTTCTTGAAGCATGGCTCCAGATTTTGGATATGTAATTAATGACTTTACAGGCATAGATTCAATGATACACATATCTTCAGACTTCACTTTTTCTCCTGGAGCAATTGGATGACATGGTACTCTATAAGCAGATCCGGTCATTTTTGTACCATCATGTACTTTGTTACGGATACTAATTCTATTCAACCATTTTCCAGATACTGAAGCAGGCCAACCACCTGCAACCAAACGTAATGGATAACCATGAATTAAAGGAATAGGTTCACCATTCATTTTAAATGCTAAAATCGTTTCATCTTGTAATGCTTTTTCCATAGGGCATCCTCTAGAAATAGGTTCTTTTTTTGGATCCCCACTTAAATGCTTATCTGCAGCATGAAACCCTATATATACAGCACTACTTTTAATACCTGCATCTTCCAAAACATCACGCAGTCTGACACCAGTCCAAGAGGCACAATGTACTGCTCCAATTGTCCATTGGTTTCCTTTTGCAGGTGGACTAAATTCACTTCTTCCATTACCACCACACTCTATAGTTAATTGGTATGTATGTTGTTTAAATTTAGACTGTAATTCTGCTAACGTATATGTTTTTTTATTTACTACTGATTCACCATCAATTGTAAGTGTCCATGTTTTAACATCAATATCGTCAGGTATTAACCCATTATTTCTAACAAACATTGATGCGTTAGGCGTAATTTTATGATCCAATAAATGTGCTTGTGCCTCAATATTTAAAGGCTTATCATTAAGCACAATCATATCCTTGTGTTTACTGTACATTTTAAATGGATCAGTACCGTCTAAAGCTAGAGGCGTATAATTCTCAAGTAAATTAGCCCCATAAACAATCTCTGTTCCAATTAGCACGGCTAATGAACTCAGGGCTGCTTTTTTAACAAAATTTCTTCTTTTCAAAATAATTAATTTATAGGTTTATCAGAACAAACTTAGGCAAGATAAAAATTATAAAATTCCTGTTATGTAATAAATATTACACAATGGGAATTTTGTTAAAAATACATTTATTATTTAATAAAACACATTTAAGTTTTAGAAACTAAATTTATAAACCCATTACTTATTACTATTACTCAATTATTGAAAGGTAAAACATAGAATTACATCCCTGTTATCAGAAAGTCAGTTCTTCTATTCTTAGCTCTATTCGTTGAATTTGAATTTATAAATTTTGCTTTTGTTTCACCGTATCCTTTTGCTTTTAATCTATTTTTTTCAATGCCTTTAGATACAATATAGTTCAAGGATGCACTTGCTCTATTTTGACTTAGTATTAAATTTTCACCATCATTACCTAAATCATCCGTATGGCCTTCAATAACAACCGTAACAGTACTATTCTCTTTTAAAAACTTAATAAATTGATCTAAAATAAATTTTGAATCCGAATTTAATTGATATGAATTTGTAGCGAATAAAATATTGTCAATTGTAAACGTTTTTCCAATATCTATTTTTCCAATTTCCATATCTATCTCTTCTTCTAAATACGTTTTATCTTCTATCTTCATGGTTTCAATTACCTCAGCTTTGATTATCTTAGTATCAAAAGAATGGCCTTCTTTTTTCACTGTAACCATTACATCTTGCACATCTTCCACCTCAACAATAGCAGTAAATTTACCATCATCACCATTGATTTTAACCTCTACAGACTTGCCAGATTTTTTATAAGAGATTTCAACTTTAGCACCTTTGATTGGTTCCCCTTCATCATTCAAAGCTTCTCCTTTAATCATTATTACTTTTTTAGGTCTTGCTGCTTCATACAATTCAAAATAATAAATATCCAACCCACCTGCTGACTCTTTTCCTCCACTAGAAGTAAAATAAGCTAAATGACCATCAGTTGAGACCACAAATCCTACTTCATTATTTTTGGTATTGATTGGATTTCCTAAATTCTTAGGCTCCGACCAACTTCCATTATCTTGTAACCTTGTATAATACATATCAAAGTTACCAAATTCAGGCGCACCTTTTCTTTTTGTACTCGTTTGAGAAGAAAAATACATAGTTTCTGAATCTTGATGTAGAAATGGCGTTTTATCATGTCCGTCAGTATTTATACCAGGCACTGGCTTAGCCATTCCCCATTGACCATTTGATTTACGTTTTGAATAAAATATATCTGTATTCTGTGTTGACTGTCTATTCGCTGAAAAATAAAGTGTATTACCATCTGCTGATAATGTAGGTTGAGCTTCCCATCCATCAGCTGTATTTATAGCAGGGCTCAATACTCTTAACTCAGACCAAGAGTAATCATTTCCACCTTCACCTGAACGTTCAAAGTAAGTCACATATATATCACAATTCTTATATGGCTGTCCATAAATTTCCGTCAATTTACAACCGCATATAAACATTTCTTTATTATCTAAGGATAAAGTTACGCCTCCAAAATCAACAAAATCTTCTGAATTAAAAGGCGTACCTAATTTATCACCTATATTAAACGCACCATTAGCACTGGTTCTTTCACTAGCAGAAAAACGTTCTTTTGAATTCACTTTAATGTCACCTAAGTGTTTCTCATCCATTCTACGTGTATAAAAAATCAGTTCATTATCTGGTGAAATCATGGGTAAAAACTCATCTGCATTAGTAGACACACCATTTACTAAATAAGGTTCATACGGTACTTCATTAGCAAAAAAATCTTCCTTTGCTTTTATATTTTCTTCTAATAGTCGTAATACATTTTGTGTTTCTAATTTCCATTTAGAATATTCATTTGGATATTTATCTGGATCCTCATCATTATAAGCTAAAAACTGTTTCCAATAATTAATGGCATTCTCTTTGTCATCAAACATATAATAAATTAGTCCAATTTTATAAAATATAGTCGCATGATAATCATTACAAATGTCCAAAGTGTTTTTATAACCTTTCATGGCTCCCATATACACAGCTTTTAATTTTGCAAGTGTAATGCGTCCTTGGTTATAGCCAGCTTCCATTTTCTTGCCTCTATTAAAATTATACTCTGCTTGCATAAATCGTGTATATGCATTTTCAGTATTTAACTGTATGGCATCTGAATAGGCAATAGACTTTTCTCTCTCCGTAGATTTAGAACTAGTTGTAATCTTCATTATTTTCATTACCTTTTTACCAGGTAATAGACAAGGATTATCATCTTCTGAATTTTGAGAAAAAGAATTTATAACTAAAATTAATGTGAATATAGTAAATAGCGAAAGTTTAATCATTTAGTATGTTTTAGTCAAGTCGTATTAAAATAATAATCAAGTTAATTGATTACGTCATAAATTTAAAAAAAGTATTTCAAGTTCAAGTCAAGACTTACAATATTTATTGACGTTGAAGTGTTCAACCTCCATAAATTTAATATATGATATCTTGCGTTTACGCCTATTTCATATATGTTCTCTTGCCTACTCTGTAACATTGACCCTCCAAAACACAAATAGGGTTGGAATGGATTTACAATTTCATTTACATTAGTCCAAAGTCCTCCACCATACTCTCTACTTTTAAAAACATAATTTACACCACCTCCCATATTAACATAATAATTTTCATTAATTGAGTAGTTATAAACTAAAGGAACACTTACAGTATTTAACCTTAAAGCATTAACTAACATTGTATTTACTCTATTATCAAAAGCTGTAAATTCGTACAAAACACCAAAAGAAATAGACCTGTTGTCTTCTAAACTATATTTAATAGGTAAGCCAAGGTTAAAACCATAACCACTAAAAGAAGTAAATAACCCTGTGACTTTATTCCTAATAGTTTGAAGTTTTACAGAAGGTGAAACCTCAATTCCAAAGCTAAATTCATTTTGAGAACTAACAAGCGTTCCATTTAATATTAATAAGAATAACACTACTAACTTTAAATATTTACACATCTTATATTTTTTTTAGTTTTATTAATTATTTTCAAGTTCACTTTCCCATTCTTTATAAAATTGCTTTAAAAAAAGTATCATAAACTCATGCCTTTCTTTAGCTATTACTTTAGCAGAATCAGTATAAATCAAGTCTTTTAATTTTAAAAGTTTTTCATAAAAATGATTAATAGTATGACTTCTATTTTTATGATATGATTCTAAATTATCATGAGTGATTGGTTTTATATCAGGATGATAAAGTAAAGATCCAAATTTACCACCAAAGGCAAAAGTTCTTGCAATACCAATTGCACCAATTGCATCTAATTTATCTGCATCCTGAACAATTCTACCTTCTAAAGAGTTCATATTATTAGTCTCTACACCACCTTTGTATGAACAATTTAAAACAATATGAATAACAGCTTCAACTTCCTGTTGGCTAATCGTATTAAATTGTGATAAAATTTCAGTTGTTCTTTGTATTGATTCAGTTTTAAAATCTTTTACAAATTTATGATCAGCAATATCATGTAATAAAGCTCCCATCTCAACTATAAACACATTAGCATGCTCTTTTATTGCTATTTGTTTAGCTATTTTCCAAACGCGTTCAAGATGAAACCAATCATGGCCAGATGAGTCTTTTTCAAAAATTGGTTTAAGTTGAGTTATAAGTGTTTGAATGATTAAATCGTTATTCATATTGTAAAGATAAAAAAAACCTATTCCAAATTAATGAAATAGGTATTTGAATTATTAAAAAACTAATGTTTACTTAGCTAAATTTAATGTTTTTAGTATTTAAGATAATACTATTATTTTTACTTTATCATAATTTACGTTTTAAGGCTGAGTTAACAATTAACAAAACACCTGCAAATAACATTAATAAAAAAGTGTGAAATATATCACATAAAGCTTATTACGTTATTTATACAACAAAAATAAACATTATTTTATTACATAATAAATAATAACTTGTAAAAGGATAGTTTCATTGATTAAACGGTTTTTTAAAAAAAATAGATATTATCTTTGTAAAAAACAGGTTACAACTTGTAAAGCAGTATAATTATGTTTTAAACGGTGTCATGAATACAAAACAATTATGAAGTCTACAATTAAATGGTCAATTAAGAAATTTAATGAATTAACATTAGATGAGCTATATGACATGATAGCATTAAGAGTTGAAGTTTTTGTTATCGAACAAAATTGTCCCTATCAAGATTTAGATGGAAAAGATAAATTATCATTTCATTTATTAGGAAAAGATTTAGAGGGGAATATTGTATCTACATTAAGAATATTACCTAAAGGAGTTTCTTATTCTGAAGTTTCAATTGGCAGAGTTGTGACTTCAGAAAAAATAAGAAATTGGAAGAAAGGGCACGAATTAATGAAAACCGCAATGGATTTTATTACTGAAGCTTATCCTAACCAGAATGTAAGATTGTCTGCACAAACTCAATTAATTAATTATTACGGAAAACATAGTTTTGTTGCAACTGGTAAAACATATTTAGAGGATGGTATTCCACATTCTGAAATGCTTTATGAAATCAAATAAATGTAAGCTCACTTACAAAACTAAAATCAATTATAAAAATAGAGGCATTAAATGAACAAAATGCTTATTTTTGTACCACATTAAAACATAAACAAATGAACACTGAAATTGATGAAATTGGTGACAACCATTTCGGAACAGCAGGTGACACTCCTATGAGGAGTGATGCTTTCGAATTAACTGACGATCAAAAAATAGAAAAAATACAAGCGAGTTTTACTGAAATTATGCAAACTTTAGGTCTAGACCTAACTGATGATAGTTTAAAAGCTACACCAAAAAGAGTTGCTAAAATGTATGTGAAGGAAATTTTTGGTGGATTAAATCCAAAATCTATTCCTAAAAATTCTACTTTTGAAAACAAATACAAATACAATGAAATGCTGGTTGAAAAAGACATTACTGTCTATTCTACTTGTGAACATCATTTTTTACCAATAATTGGAAAAGCACATGTTGCTTATATTGCTGGAGATAACGTAATTGGTCTTTCAAAAATGAACAGGATTGTTGATCATTATGCTAAAAGACCACAAGTTCAAGAGCGAATGACTATGCAAATTGTAAAGCATTTACAAAAGTTTTTAGGAACTGAAAATGTAGCATGTATTATTGACGCTAAACATTTATGTGTTAACTCTAGAGGAATAAAAGACATTCAATCTAGTACTGTTACTGCAGAATATGGTGGTAAATTTAAAGATCCAAATGTAAAAAAGGAATTATTAGCTTATTTAGAAATGAAACTTTAAATACATTTTAAAATTAATTACTTAAAATCCATTAACTTAATTGTTAATGGATTTTTTATTTTCAGAACCCTCACCCTCTTCATATACAAATTTAACAATTTCTTAAATTGGATTATTTTAAGGCCTAAATACATTTCCCAAATTAGCATGTAGCTATAATGATTAGGAAATCATTCCCCTAAAGATTGTAAACACAAATAATAAAATAGATTTAATGCAACTAAAGTAATAATACTTTCTATCCTTTCAAGGTAAGGCTATAGCGTTTTTTAATAAAAAATCAACAGCCACAGCTGTCATTCCCACCACAAGATTTATTCTTTTTTTTGAAAAAAGGTAAATACTTCCACCCCAAGTAAAGTAGACTTAAACCTAAACTAATATATACTATTGTGCTTTGCATTCTTTTACAAAGTTAGCTTTTTTTTACTTTAGGGTATGACGTAGTAGTCAATTTGTTTTTAAAAAATCAACTTACAAATTGAAGAGCGCCTTAAAGAATATCATTTACAGACTATTGATTTATTGATTTATTGGGTTAATTTTGTCTCATGTTCAATCTACCTTCTCCACTTCAAAAAATAAGCCACCCAATTACATCTCAATTTAATATTGAACTGTTTATTAAACGTGATGATTTAATTCACACTAAAATATCTGGTAATAAATGGCGAAAATTGAAGTATAATATTGAAAAATTTAAACAAAAAAAATACGATTCTATTTTAACATTTGGTGGTGCATATTCAAATCATATTGCTGCTACTGCTGCAAGCGGAAAATTATTAAACATTCCTACAATCGGTATTATTAGAGGAGAAGAATTGAATGAAAATTCAAATGAAACGCTTAAGAATGCACATGAGAATGGCATGAAGTTAGTTTTTGTAAGCCGTTCAAAATATAGCGAAAGGTATGAAAGAATTTATCATGAAGAATTGAGAATTGAATTTGGGAATACATTAATCGTTAATGAAGGTGGCGCAAATTTTCATGGTGTGATTGGTAGTGGAGAAATTTTAACTGAAATTGATTTTGCACCTGATTATATTTACTCAGCATCAGGTACAGGAACAACAGTTGCAGGTTTACTTTTAACAAGTAACACAACAAAAGTAGTTAGTGTTCCTGTGTTTAAAAAAGGTGGATTTATTAAGGATGAAGTAAAAGACTTATTAGTTCAATTTCAGTTTAGTGATGAAGAATTAGCTGAAAAGATGAGTTTATTGGAATTAAATTTAACCAATGACTTTGGTGGTTATGGTAAACACACTACTGAATTAATTAACTTTATCAATGACTTTTATAACATTACAGGTATAAAATTAGATCAAGTTTATACTGCCAAAATGATGTTTGCTTTACTAAGTGATGTCAAGTCCGGAAAGATTAAAGCAGGGAGTAAAATAGTAGCTTTACATACAGGAGGATTACAAGGTTTAACATCTATACAACCATTGTTAGATTTCAAAATCTAATTCTATTTCGTAGGAGAAATTGCATAAATTCTTTTAAAATTTTTAGAATTAAAGAATGTTGAAAACATTAGCATATACGCTCTATGCTTCTTTTTAATTACAAAAATGTTTTTATCATTATTGATGTTTTTAAAAACATAATACAATAATTCAGAACAATACAACTTGTCTTTTGATAACATGCTAAATCTATGGTCAAAGGGTGTTTTTTTTGCTAAATACTTATAAGCTTCTTTCGCCACTTTATAATTGGCACTATCAATAAATATAGGCCTACAAATGTAGAGTAAACTATCAGAGGCGTAATCTACAAAATGTTTTAGGGTTGTAATTTGAACGCCATCAACCTCTTGCTGACTTACTTGCCCGCCTAATGAATGGATTACTTTTAGGGTTTGATTCTCTTTTACAATGATTCCACAATGTGTAAAGGGTTCTTTGGTAGTATTGGATAAATGAAATGATAATGGTCCGTCACCTCTTCTTAAAACAATATCACCAGATTTAATAGAATCTAATACAACTTGGGGTAATTTTATGTTTGACTTACTAAAAAACGCTTGATTTGAAGGCCTTTTTTGTATCTCCTCTTCCTTTTTTGTAAAGTCACAAGCAATTAGCAATACGATTAAGAGTGATAAAAGAAGACTAGTTTTCATAAAAAAATTACTCTTCTAAAGATTCAGCTAATGGATTGTCTTTAGTATAAGATGAAATTTTCCAATCTGTTCCTTCTTTTTCTAAATTATAAGTAAATGTAATATCTTTTAAACCTGGTAATTCACGTTTTTCAGTACAAGAACAAACAGCAAGATCTCCAGTAATTTCACATGTAACTTTACCAATTATTTCACTCTGATAAGTTTCACAACCTGCATCTTTAGCACCTTGAACGGCATCTTTAGCTTGACCTTTTGAAATCAACAACGCTTCATCACACTTACCTGTAGCCATTGCTTTTACAAAGCTTTCAGTTACAACTTCTGGTTTTGAACAAGATAACATAACTAATACTGATAATACTGTAATTGCGATATTTTTAAAAGACATAATAATTTTTTAAACAAATTTAAACATTTAAAACAGTTTTACACATTATAAAGCACAAAAAAACCATTTACAAAATTGTAAATGGTTCCAATAATTGTATATTTTTTTTTATTAGTGAGTATCCATATTATCAACAGCATCTTTTAAACCGTCAATAACACTTTCCATTCCGTTTTCAACTGCACTTTCAACTGCTTCACCAACTTCTCCCATAACAGCTTCAACTGCTTCACCAGTAGTTCCTATTACTTCTTCAACGGCACCTTCAATAGACTCTTCAACTCCCATCATTGATTCGTCCATTCCCATTTCGTCCATACTTGGCATACCTGGCATATCTTTTCCTGCAGAAGCAACTTTCCAATCACCTTCAATTTTTTCTAACTCATATTTAAAAGTCTTAAAAGTTAAAGTATCTTCTTGTTCAATACAGATACAAGTTGCCATATCTCCTGTTACTGCACATGATGTTTTAACAATTGATGTTACATATTTGTCACATCCTGCTTCAATCATTCCATTTACTGTTTCAATTGCTGAACCTGTTGATAACGCTAGTGCTTTATCACATTCACCCATTGCTAATGCTGTAACATAAGCTTCTGTTGCTGTTTCCGGTGTAGACTTTCCAGAAGTACATGATACCATCATAATTCCTGCTACTGCCCCTATAATTAATGCATTTATTTTCATTGTAGTTATTTTTAGACAAATATAAGTATGCTTTTTTAAAATTCTATTTTTTATTGTAAATTTATGTTAAGATACTTGTGTTTTTTCATTAATGACCTTAAACTACTAAAATTAAACCAGTACAGTAAGTATCTACTTTTCAGTAACCCCTCATTATTTTTTTTTAAAAAAATCTGATCCTGTTCCTTTCTAAAACCTAACCCTAGCAAACCCCATTGCAGCGGAAACACTTGGCCCATTATCTCTGAAAAATGTCACGGCATCTCTTGATGCAATCCCAAACTCATACGCTCCACCTTTCAAAGCAAAGTTAATTCCTAATGGTATCTGAACTGAATGTCCTCCTCCTCCAGTCATCCCTGTCATTAAAACAATCAATCCTTTAAACAATTTTAGATCTCCACCTACTCCCCAAGAAAACCCATTAAAAGAACCAGGAACATCATTAAAAGGCGCTACCAAATCAATACCTAAGTGTGCAATTTTACCGAGTTCAATACTACCACCTAATCTTAAAGTAGCTGGTAACGATATCGTAATTTTTTCTATCCCTTTAAGTTTAAAAAATCCTGTATTCTCTAAAAGGTCAGGTAATGCATTAGTAATATTAACATTTGAAAGTCCTGAACTAGAAACATTAATCACTAAAGTATCTACTCCTTCGTATACATTACCATTATAAGTCATTGAACCAATATCTGTAACGGAAGCAGCAATATGAATTTTATTTAACAATACAACATGTCCACCAATATCAACTCCCCATCCATTACCGACTGAACTTCTAAAAAAACTTTGTGCATTCTGCACTAAAGCTGAAGGATTATTGATAGCAGCTATACCATAATCAAGATTAAAACCAGAACTCAATGCTGAAATCATTTTTAAGTTCCCATTTTCACTTTCTAAATTAAAATAAGCAATTCCTTGTATATACTTTACACCAATACCAGCAAAAACTTCAAGTTTATTTTCAATATTAAATAGTCTTCTACCATAACCTAAGTGGTACTCTCTATTCCAACTTAATTTTAAACTGGTTCCATTTATTAATTGTGAAATATTTAAAGGAATGTTAACTTGCCCATTCAACACAACTCCTGAAGAATCTATATAAGAACCATTATTTTGAACCATTGAAGTGTCAATACCATTACTATAAGACAACGAATCAAAATAAGAAGATTGATTTCCCTTAAATAATAAATCTGTAAATTCTTTGTTAAACGTTGATGACCAGTTAGCTCTAGTTCTGATAGAGAAAGCTATTCCTCCAAAAACGCTATTCTGAAAAGAAAAACCGAAAATATTACTATCAAAATTAAAATTGAAAGCATTATCTGTAAAACTTTTAATAGCTTCAATTTTTTCCTCATTAGACAAAGAGTCTAGCGTTCTATTTACAACAATCCCCTTAACATCATCACGTAAGCCTTGATTAGTTAATGCTTCTGAATTTACAGCGAAACCCAGTTCCGTTGTTCCTATTGTTATACTTTTATTATCATAAGCCTTCCAACCTAAATTTGCTGGATTTATACCTAAGGCATGATAATCTGTAACAAAAGTTGAAGCAACACCCTTACCTACTGAAGGATATGCAATAAGTTCAGTCTGCGCTATTGTAACAGTAGAAATTAAAACAGCTAGAATAAATAATGATTGTTTCATAATATAAAATTAAAAAAGGCTGCCTTTGAAAAAATCATAGACAGCCCTAAATATAAATAATATTTTAAAATTATTCCGAAAATTTCTCAATAACTTGTTGAGTTACACCTGTACTAGAGTATCCGCCATCATGAAATAAGTTTTGCATTGTTACCATCTTAGTTAAATCAGAGAACATTGAAATACAATAATTTGCACAATCTAAAGCAGATGCATTTCCTAATGGAGACATTTGCTCAGAGAAGTTAATGAATTCATTAAAACCTTTAACTCCTGAACCTGCAGTAGTCATTGTAGGAGACTGAGAAATAGTATTTATTCTTACTTTTTTCTTAATCCCATAATGATAACCAAAACTTCTAGCGATAGATTCTAAATAAGACTTATTATCAGCCATATCATTATAATCTGGAAATACTTTTTGAGCTGCAATGTAAGTAAGACCTAAAACAGATCCCCAATCATTAATTGCATCCTTTTTCATTGCCGTTTGTAATAACTTATGAAAAGATAATGCCGAAACATCTAAACCTTTCATAGTCCAATCATAATTCTCGTCAGTATAATGTCTTCCTTTTCTTACATTAACAGACATTCCAATAGAATGAAGCATAAAATCAAATTTACCTCCGAAAATTTCCATTGACTTATCAATTAAATTTTCTAAATCCTCAACTGATGTTGCATCAGCAGGAATGATTTGTGCATTTATTTTATCACCTAATACTTTTATCTCACCCATTCTCATTGCGATAGGTGCATTTGTTAATACGATTTCAGCACCTTCTTCAGCAGCTCTTTCGGCTACTTTCCAAGCAATTGACTGTTCGTTTAAGGCTCCAAAAATGATTCCTTTTTTTCCTTTTAATAATCCGTTTGACATAATTTATTCAAGTTTATTATATGCAAAGATAAATTTATTTATGATAAAAAATTTTTATAATTAAATAAATATCCTAACAAAGATGCTAATCTACAAAAAATCTTACTCATTAACTAAAAAAAAAATTACATAAAACTATTTATTATAAACCGATCTAAAACTTGACATAGAAAAATGACTTTACATCATAAGAAGTAGTCTTTTAATAGCGTTTAAAATCACTCAAAAGGAGTCAATTTGAAAAATAATAAGAAATAAAGTTCTTGGTGTTTACCGTTTCACATTATAAATAACAAAGCAACTAAACCATATCTGATAGATAAAAAGTATGCTTTCACATTCAAAATAAAAAGAATCTAAATGAATCTACTCTAAACATTACTAACACTTTAACTTACCAAACAAAAAAACATCCCTAACATAGTGTAGGTACAAAAAAAGTGAAAAAAAATATAAATATTGGTACTGAAGTTTAAAAATTGATTACTTTTGTAAAAAAAACTGAATAAAAATATTTTTTTTAGCGTTGTAAAACAGATTTTTATTCGTAATATTGCACCCCGATTTAAGGGAAAAAGATTTGAGACATGGATATTATTAGAGAAATACAAAAAGATTTAACAGTAGGAACTGAATTACCGGCATTTGGAGCTGGATCAACTATCACTGTTCATTATAAAATTAAAGAGGGAACTAAAGAAAGAGTTCAACTTTTTCAAGGAGTTGTCTTACAAAGAAGAGGTTCTGGAGCAACAGAAACATTTACAATCAGAAAAATGTCTGGAAATGTTGGTGTAGAAAGAATTATACCTGTTCAATCTCCTGCTATTGAAAAAATAGTTGTAAACAAAATTGGTAAAGTTCGTAGAGCTAGAATTTTCTATTTCAGAGAAAGAACTGGTAAATCTGCAAGAATTAAAGAAAAAAGAAGACCGGTTGCAAAAAAATAATTTTGTAATAACAAATATATTTAAAGCCTTTCCTTTTTTGGAGAGGCTTTTTTTTTGAATAATAAAGACTACTTACTTATGTTAAAAATTAAATACATTGGATTATTTACCATACTTTTAATTGGGTTTAACAGTTGTAAATTACTTAACACACCATCCAAAACACCGAAAAAGATCAGTATAGAATGGCGTAAAAATGGTGGTATGTTACCTTCTTATAGTAAACTACATATCTCAACAGATAGTTGCGTTTGGGAAAACTATAATGAAGTCAATTTACACCGTACGGTTTTTAGTTTATCAGAACATGAAGTTCAAGAATTATATTCAATTTTATATCTCAATCATTTCAATAAGATTACGTATTCAAAACAAGAAGTACTTGATAGAGGTGGCAGTGATATCTTTATAAATATTGACGGGAATAAATATGAATTATTAAATTCTGGGTCTAACTTTATAGAAGATCAGTTTATTAATAACTTTAAAACGATAGAGAAAGCTATACTTCAAAAGTATGAAGACATAAATAATAAGCAGAACACCAAAATTATAATTGATTTAGATCAATCCATTACTAATTCAAAAGATAATGTTGTTTTATACATAAATAACAAAGAAGTTTATAACGAACAAAAAACTGGCGAATTTAATTCATTACACCACTCTATTCATAACAATTCAATTCAGTTCAAAATCTTAATTATGCAAAAATATACGTCATCATTTCAAACTGTTCTTCATAAATATGAATTGACGTTAAATGAATCACCAACTCATAAAGATATAATACTTACATTAGTTGATGGTAACTTAACACTAAAATAATGTCTGTACAGCAAAATAACAGGTCTAAATCGGTAAAAAGCTCTCAAACTACAATTACAGAGTTAATGATTCCTTCCTATGCTAACTTTGGAGGAAAAGTACATGGTGGAATATTATTATCTTTAATGGATAAGGTGGCCTATGTTTGCGCTTCAAAGCATTCTGGAGCTTATTGTGTTACTGTTTCTGTTGATGGTGTTGAATTTAAAGAACCTGTAGAAGTTGGAGATCTAGTTTCACTAGAAGCATCAGTAAATTATGTTGGAAATTCCTCTATGATTGTTGGTATAAGAGTCACATCTTTAAAGCCCAAAACAGGTATTGAAAAACATACAAACTCATGCTACTTCACAATGGTTGCCAAAAATGAAATAGGTGAACTTGAAAGTGTACCCGAATTAATATTAGAAAATGAGTTACAAGTTCGTAGGTTTTGTGATGCCAAAAAATTAAGAAAATTAAGATTTGAAATTAATGACCTTCTTCATAAAGAAAAAGAAGATGTTACTTTTGAAGAAATGAAGCAAATGATCACTGAAAACAGATGTAAAATCACCTGTTAATAAAATTATGTCAACACTATTTACAACCGAACGATTTATAATACGTCAATTACTGAATTCAGACATTGGCGGATTTGCAGATTTACAATGTAATAAAACTGCTATGGACATGGTACCTGATAAAACTATGACGCTTGAAGAAGCTAAAATAGATTTAGATATCAGAGTAAACAATTACCCTACAAAAGTAAATAATTTTGATGTTTGGGCTGTGATTGATAAAGATAATGATGAATTTATTGGCACGTGTGCAATTGTTTACGGAGACCCTAAAGGTGTAGAGATTGGCTATAGATTAAGAGAAAAACATTGGAACAAAGGCATAGCAACTGAAGTAGCAAAAGGATTAATTGATTTTATTTTTAGCCAAACCGACCACAAAACCATAATAGCAGACGTAAGTAAAAGTAATATAGGCTCTGTTAAAGTACTTCAGAAGTTTTTAACTAAAGTAAATGAGGGCTATTGTGAAGAATATAAAACTTATGATTATAATTATGAGTTAAAAAAATCTGATTATAATAAGATATGAATATAGCAATTATTGGTGGTGGAGCAGCTGGTTTTTTTGCAGCAATTAATTGTAAATTAAACTACCCTCAACATCAAGTAACAATTTACGAAAAATCAAAAAAAACATTATCAAAAGTTAAAATTTCTGGTGGTGGTCGTTGCAATGTCACTAATGCCACTTTCTCTATTTCAGATTTAGTAAAAAACTATCCTAGAGGAAATAAGGCTTTAAAAAAAACATTTAGTCAGTTCAACCCAAAGCATACTATTGACTGGTTTGAAAGTAGAGGGATTCCACTTGTAACTCAACATGATAATTGTATTTTTCCAGTTTCACAACAATCTCAAAGTTTTATTGATTTGTTTAACTCTGAATGTAAAAGACTAGGGATTTCAATTAAAATGCAGCATAAATTGAATTCAGTAGAAAAAGTTGATACTCTTTTTAAGTTGAATTTTAATGATAATCAAATTGAACAAGCTGATAAAGTAATAATGACCATTGGAGGTCAACCAAAACTAAATGGATTAGAATTTTTAAAGAATTTAGGACATACTATTCAATTTCCAGTCCCCTCTTTATTTACATTTAACATGCCTAATGAACCCATAACAAAACTGATGGGTATTGTAGTTGAAAATGCGATTGTAAAAATTCAATCTACAAAATTAATTGACAGAGGTCCTTTACTTGTAACCCATTGGGGAATGAGTGGCCCAGCAATATTAAAACTTTCAGCTTGGGGCGCTAGAATACTAGAAGAACAGAATTATAAGTTTAAAATTCAGGTCAACTGGATAAATGAAACGAATTCATCTATTGTCGAAGAACAAATTAAGAATGAAATTGGTAAACATAATTCAAAAAAAGTAGCCAATCAAAAAATAGCCCACATCCCTACTCGATTATGGGATTTTTTAATAGAAAAATTAGAAATAGACACACAAAAACGTTGGGCTGAATTGTCAAAAAAAGATATTAATAAGATAATTAACGTGTTACAAAACGATACGTATACAGTTGAAGGTAAGACAACTTTTAAAGAAGAGTTTGTAACTGCTGGAGGTGTAGACTTAAATGAAGTTGACTTCAACACAATGCAATCTAAAAAAACTGAAGGTTTATATTTTGCTGGAGAAGTTTTAGATGTAGATGGTGTAACTGGCGGATTTAACTTTCAAGCAGCCTGGAGTACAGGTTTTGTTGCAGCTAAACTAGGTTAAGGTTCTTAAGTTAATCTAAACTCTCAACCCTAAACTTCTCATTAAATCGTTGTTTATGCTCAGACTTTAATTCTTCTAAATTTTCAGGTATATCCATTTTCCATCTTTTGTGAGACCAAAGCCAAAATTGTGGATTATTACGAATATTTTTCTGAAGAATATTAACGTATTTTTCGGTAATAGTACCGTAAGATTCAATTGAAGGTATTTCAGATATTAGGTCTAGTTCTAACTCATAATACCCATTCTTTACATGTTTTATATTAACATAAACGACTGCTGAATCAGTTTGATTTGCCATTATTTCAGCACCAAATGTAAATGGCGTATTTTGGTTTAAAAATGTTGTCCAGAAAGAATTATACGGTTTTGAAGGGTTTTGATCACCCAAAACTAAAGTAGCTGTTGGTGTTTTAGCATATTCTTTTAATTTGTCTTTATAATTTTTAGCATGAACGACATGCATTCCAAAACGCTCTCTTTGAGAATTTATTTTTTTATCCCAAAATTTATTAGTCATTGGCATTCCAATCCCAATAGCTTGATGTTTAAATAAAAAATTTTGAGCTGTCACCAGAAACTCCCAATTATTATAATGCGCAGACACTAAGATTACATTTCGATTCTTTGCATATAACTCGTCCATTATTTCAGGGTTATTCACAACCATTCGCTTAGCTAAATTATTTTTTGAAACATTCAAATTGTAAATAGATTCAGCTAACAACCTACTAAAATACTTATAAAACTGTTTTATAATTTCGCTATTCTCTTGTGGTGTGTTATTAGGAAAAGAATTTTTAATATTCTCCAATATCACCTTCTTTCTATAGGGTACTAACCTTAAAACAGATAGAACCACATAGGTAAATGACAATGGCATTTTTGACAAAGGAAAAACAAAGACGTAATATAAAATTTTATTTAACACAATTACAAATCTAATGTTATTCTGGCGTAAACATAAAAAAGATGTTAAATTATAAAATTGTTATTTGAATATTATGGGTTTGACAGTTTAAAAATTACCTTTGCTACTATGCAATTATCATTCATAAAGTTTTTAAGTTTATTATTTCTATCAGCCTTAATAATGGGACTAAGCTTCCCTTTTAGTGGTAGTATTTTCATATTCTCCTTTATTGGTTTAATTCCATTATTTTTATTCAACACAGAATTAAACGACAATAAAGTAAAATTTAAAGGTTTAAAAAGATTTTTAGGTAACTACACATTCTTTTTCACTTACAATGTATTTGTAACGTGGTGGATATACAATGCTTCTCCTGAAGGCGGTTATATGGCTTTCTTTTTTAATTCATTATTAATGGTTTTACCATTTCATTTATATGCTTTTATAGACAAGCACTTAGGAAAAACAAAAGGATTTGTTGCATTCATTACCTTATGGCTATCTTTTGAACATATTGATCATGTATGGGATTTATCTTGGCCTTGGATATCATTTGGAAATATTTTCGGAAATCAACCTATGTTAATTCAATGGTATGAATATTCAGGAATTGCAGGCGGTACACTTTGGATACTTTTAGCCAACTTATTTGGTTTTATGATCGTAAGAAATGTTTGGTTTAAGAAAGAAAAATTAAGGTTACAAACGCCACTACTTACATTAGTTGGACTAACCATTCTTTTACCAATGGTTAGTTCTCTAATACTTTTTTATAATTATGAAGAAAAAATAGACCCAGTAAATGTAGTTATCGTACAACCAAACATTCACCCATGGGTAAAAGACACTAATGAACCAGGAGAAAAGTGGACAATGCCTGAAGTCACACAAATTAATAAAATTTTAACTTTAGCTGATTCTAAAATTACAGATCAAACAGATTTAGTCATTTGTCCTGAAACAGCAATTACCTCAAATGTAAATGAGGAATCTATAGACTACCTAGGGGCAGTAATCAAAATTAAAAATTTCTCTTCTACACATTTTAATGTTCCATTTTTAATTGGTTCAAGTACTCATAATAAGTTCACAACTAGCCGTCCCTACCCTGCACAGCATGTTGGTGAATTTTGGTACGAAAACTATAATACATCTTTATTAATAGACGCCAACAACCCAATAGACATTTATCATAAATCAAAATTAGTTTTAGGGCCAGAAAAATTACCATTTGTAGATATTTTCCCTTTCATTGCTGAATTATCTGTTGACTTAGAAGGTACGAGTAGCGGCTTAACCGAAAACGGAAAAGCACAACTATTTGAAGCTAAAGGTGTGAGATTTGCGCCATTAATTTGCTATGAATCTGTGTACGGTGAGTTTGTATCTAACTTTACTGCCATTGGTGCAGAATTTTTATGTGTGATTACAAATGACGGCTGGTGGCACGATTCTCCAGGTTATAAACAACACAATATGTTATCTCAGATTAGAGCCATTGAAAACAGACGTTCAGTTGCCCGTTCAGCTAATACAGGAATTTCATGTATAATTAATCAAAAAGGTGAAATTCAAGAACGATTAGATTGGGATGTTGAAGGTGTTATTTCTTCAACACTGAATAAAAATAATTCGGTGACCTTTTTTATGAAATATGGTGATTTAATTGGAAGAGTATCCATTTTTATGGTACTTGGTTTACTTTTATATAGCTTGGTAACTCTGCTTAAATTCAGAAAGAGCAAACCTTCAGAAACGCTTATCGATTAAAGTTTTCTTATGAATTAGTGAATGCCTAAAATCTCAATTGATTTACCGTTAAATGAAACGCTATCTCCAATAGATTTTCCTATCAATAATTTCCCTATGGGAGTTACGGCCGAAATTAAAAAGTAATCTTTAGCATGCAGTGTTAATTTACCCAAACTTATAGACAAATAATAATTTCCAGTATTCGTATTTACTAAACTACCCAACTCAGCTTTATTAGACTGTTTGTAGTCTTTTAAATATGGTAAAACACGTTTTAATTTATTAATTTCAACTAATTGTTTTGCATTTTTTTCTGATTCTAAATGAGCCATAGCTCTAGCCGTATCATGTTTGTCACCGGCAGTACTTTTAGTTTCGTTATTAGCTGAAGCTTGAGCAGAATCAAAAACAGAATTAATAGTATTTAATTTCCCCTCAATTATTGACAAACAATAATTATATAGTTCTGCTTTTATATTTTCCATAGTTTATTAAAACCTAATACTATTCTTAAATACCTTATTATAATAACAAAAGTAAGTCATTTTTTTCAAGTATTAAATGTTTTTTGTAAAACGATAACCATACAATTATGATTGGACTAATTTACAATACAAAAAAGATTAAAACAATAGATCTGAATTTTAATAAGTTACATACCTATTAGTTAGTTTACAGAGAATTAATACCTAGTCAGTGTCACTCATAATTTATGTACGTTCTACAAGTAAAATCACCAACAGGCACATTGTTTTATAATTAAGGTATTGGACTATTACTTTTTAGACCTAACTACATGCTTTTCTTTATTCTTTACAAATATAAGTTTATTTCTACTTTTAGAGTTTTCTCTTTGTTCTAATTCAAAATTACCAATGGATTTAATTAGGGGTGTTAATTTTTCAAACCCATAGTTTCTTGAATCAAAATTAGGTTGTTTTTTAAGTAATAAACTACCAACATCTCCAAGAAAAGCCCAACCGTCATCATCTGAAAGGTCAGATATGGTTGTGGATATTAAATTGATTTCTTTACGGGTAATTTTATCAAGACTTTCTTTGGTCATATCTTTCTCGATAGAACCTTCTTTCTTTTCAGATTGATTTCTAATTATTTCAATATAAATAAATTTATCACAAGACACGATAAAAGGATTTGGCGTCTTTTTTTCACCTATACCTATCACTTGCATACCAGCCTCTCTTAGTCGAGTTGCTAACCTTGTGAAATCACTGTCACTTGACACCAAGCAAAACCCATTTACTTTTTCAGAATAGAGAATATCCATTGCATCAATTATCATTGCTGAATCAGTCGCGTTTTTACCTGTAGTATATGCGTATTGCTGAATTGGTGTAATTGCATTTTCAAGCAATAGATTTTTCCATTTTGTTAAATTAGGCTTAGTCCAATCTCCATAAATCCTTTTAATGGTAGGATTTCCATACTTTGCAATTTCCTGCATCATTTCTTTTACATGAGCAGATGGTATATTGTCGCCATCAATAAGTACAGCTAAATTTAAATTCATATTATAATTTGTAATGCTTCTTTAGTTTACATTGAAGCGGATTATTATTTAAAGTAAACGTGCTTTGATTGATAATTATTATTTTAATTAAATCTTATAAAATACTTAGCCATTTGTAAAAATTCACAACTAAATAAGCACATAGAACCTAACCAAATGTAAGGTTTAAATTGTTAACCTAAACATTTTACTTAGTTCATTTATGTTAAGAATGCAAAAATTGGTAGCTATTTGAAAGTAAACCTGAGTAATAATTGGGTTTAAATTACGACCAACGGAAATACATTTTAAACTGCTTGATTGGTAGCTAAATTGAACCTACAAATTTGTAAAATGTGTTTAAATACTCAAAAAAAATAGGCCTATACACTAACTGTATAGACCTACTCTATTTTATTTAATATATTTATTTAAACTGATGCCAATACTTTAATTTTACCCATAATTTCGAATGCTAAATCGTTTGCTTTTTGCTCTGATTCTGATTCTGAATAAATTCTAATAATTGGTTCTGTGTTAGATTTTCTTAAATGTACCCATTCGCTACCAAAGTAAATTTTCACACCATCTGTAGTATCCACTTCTTGCGTTGAATATTCTTTAGCTATGTCAGCTAAAATACCATCAACGTCCATTGTTGCTTCTAATTGAATTTTGTTTTTTGATATAAAATAACTTGGGTAAGTTTGTCTTAATGCTAATGACGTTAAACCAGACTTTGCTAATTGTGTTAAAAATAAAGCTGTTCCAACTAAGGCGTCTCTTCCATAGTGTGATTCTGGATAAATAATTCCTCCGTTTCCTTCTCCACCAATAATAGCATTAATCTCTTTCATTTTTGCTACTACGTTTACTTCTCCAACTGCTGCAGCTTCATATTTACACCCTTCATATTTTTCAGTTACTTCACGTAATGATATTGTTGAAGATAAATTTGACACTGTGTTTCCTGGTGTGTTTTGTAATACAAAATCAGAAACGGCTACTAAGGTATACTCCTCTCCAAACATAGACCCATCATTACATACAAAGGCTAATCTATCCACATCAGGATCTACTACAATTCCTAAGTCCGCTCCAGTTTCTTTAATTTTAGCAGAAATGGCCGTTAAATTTTCAGGTAATGGTTCAGGGTTATGTGGAAAATGTCCTGTTGGGTCGCAATATAATTCAATAACATCTTTTACACCTAAAGCTTTTAACAATGCTGGAATAAAAATACCTCCTGTTGAATTTACACCATCAACCACTACTTTTAAGTTTTTTTGCTTGATTATTTCAGGGTCAACCAATTTTAAATTTAAAACGGCATCAATGTGTTTTTGTAAATACGTATCGTCATTTGTTAAGGTTCCTATGTCATCAATTTCTACATAGTCAAAGTCTTCACTTTCTGCAGTCGCTAAAATTTCTTCTCCATCAGCGCCAGATAAAAACTCTCCTTTTTCGTTTAATAATTTTAAAGCATTCCATTGTTTTGGATTATGACTCGCTGTTAAAATTATTCCTCCATCTGCTTTTTCTAATGGTACAGCAATTTCTACTGTTGGTGTAGTTGATAAATTTAAATTAACGACATCAACGCCCATTCCTATTAATGATGAAATTACTAAATTAGAAATCATTTCACCAGATAAGCGAGCGTCACGTCCTACTACAACCTTAGGATTTGATTTTTTAGCTCTTTTTTTTACCCAAATCGCATAAGATGTTGCAAACTTAACAGCATCTAAAGGTGTTAATCCTTCACCTACTTTTCCGCCTATAGTTCCTCTTATTCCTGAAATAGATTTTATTAATGTCATAGTATTTAATTTAGTCAAACAAATATAGTATTTTCTTTTGTTTTATCATTTTCTAACACCCTATTTTAGTGTTCTATTTTAACTTTTTTTGTTATTCTCACTTGTATTCTAGCCGTTTATTCTATTTTTATAAACCTTTAGTTTGTAGTTTAGACAAAAATGTGTATAATTGCAATCAAGTTCGAATGAAAGGATTCTGTTTTATCTAAAAAAACAACCTTTCAAACTATTAAAAACCAATCAAATATATTACATCCAATTTACTGTTTCAAGTAAACACAATCGTATATTTTTATGACAAATGCTGAATTAAAAGCAAAAAAAGTTGCTGAATTAAGAGAAATTGCAAATCAATTAGGTCTTAAAGGAATGGAATCCAAAAAAAAGCAAGATATTATTGATGCCATTACTGGAGGTAACAAACCTGCAGAAGTGAAACCTGAAAAAGCTACAGAATTAGTTGATAATTCTAAAAGCACTGCTTCATCTACACCTAAAGAAAAACAAATAAGAAAACGTTTAAAAACAGACGATACTAATTCAAAACCTTCTAAAAATGAAGACTCTAAAGTAGAGTCTGCTAATTCGGAGGATACAAAGTCAAAAACTACTTCTAAAGAAAACACTACTACAGAAGAACCTTTAAAAGAAGAGGAAACTGAAGAACAAAAAGTAGCTAGAAAAAGACACGATAACGAAAAGGCTAATCGTAACAATCCTAATTTTAAAGGAAAAAGAGCTAACAACAACAACAACAACAACAACAACAACAACAACAACAACAACAACAACAACAACAACAACAACAACAACAAAAATAGTAGTTCTAGTACGAATAGTAACAGTAAGCAGCCCAACAAAAAAACGAATCAAAAAAAACAAAAGCAAGAAGACTATTACGGATTTAACTTTGATGATATTATTCATTCAGAGGGTGTTTTAGATATGATGCAAGATGGTTACGGTTTTTTAAGATCTTCAGATTATAATTACCAAGCTTCACCAGATGATGTTTATGTACCTCATCATCAAGTAAAATTATATGGTTTAAAAACTGGTGATACAATTGCCGGTATGGTTAGACCGCCAAAAGAAGGTGAAAAATATTTCCCTTTAATTAAAATACACAGCATTAATGGTCGTGATCCAGGATTAGTTAGAGATAGAATTCCTTTTGAATATTTAACGCCTTTATTTCCAGATGAGAAATTAAAATTAACTGGTCATAAAAGTGAAACAATGTCTACAAGAGTAATGGACATGTTTGCACCTATTGGAAAAGGACAAAGGGGAATGATTGTAGCACAACCCAAAACTGGTAAAACTGTTTTATTAAAGGATGTTGCCAATGCAATTGCAGCTAATCACCCAGAAGTTTACTTAATTGTATTATTAATTGACGAAAGACCTGAAGAAGTAACTGATATGGCACGTTCGGTAAATGCAGAGGTTGTTGCTTCTACTTTTGATGAACCAGCAGATAAACATGTTAAATTAGCGAATATTGTTCTTGAGAAATCTAAAAGAATGGTTGAATCTGGTCATGATGTGGTTATTTTATTAGATTCTATTACTAGATTAGCAAGAGCTTATAATACGGTTCAACCTGCGTCAGGTAAAGTATTATCAGGTGGAGTTGATTCTAATGCATTACACAAACCAAAACGTTTCTTTGGTGCTGCTCGTAAAATTGAAAATGGAGGGTCATTAACTATTTTAGCTACTGCCTTAACTGAGACTGGTTCTAAAATGGATGAAGTTATTTTTGAAGAGTTCAAAGGTACTGGTAATATGGAGTTACAATTGGATAGAAAAATTGCTAACAAACGTATTTATCCTGCTATTGACATTACGTCTTCAGGAACTAGACGTGAAGATTTATTAATGGGGAAAGAGGAATTGTCTCGTGTTTGGATTTTAAGAAAAATGCTTGCTGATATGAACCCTGTTGAAGCTATGAGTTTTGTAAAAGATCAAATGGAAGATTCAAAATCTAATGAAGAAATGTTTGTTAACATGAATAGTTAATTTACTCAAACTATATACTATTAAAAGATGTGTTTTAGTTTTACTGAAACACATTTTTTTTGCCTTTTATTTAACTAATTTCAATATCAAATCTTCAAATTCACCTTAGCTTTTCATCTAATTTTAGATGAGACTAATATTACTTCTAAAATTTAATTACATTTACCGTATTATTATGTTTGAAAAAATAGACCAATTAGACCAAGAACTCTTACTATTTATAAATAGTTTAAACACACCATTTTTAGATGAAGTGATGTGGCAAATTAGTCATCAACTGATTTGGATACCGCTATTTATATTCTTGATATTTATAGCTTATCGTACATTGACCCTAAAATCATTATTGTTTTTTGGTATTGGTATTGGTCTTTGTTTTTTATTAGCAGATCGAATTTCTGTGATGGGCTTTAAAGACGTATTTTTAAGACTTAGACCAACTCACAATTTAGACATTCAAGATCAAATTCATATGTATCTAAAGTCAAACGGCGACTATTACAAAGGCGGTCTATATGGTTTTGTATCTTCACATTCTGCTAACTTTTTTGCACTAGCGACTTACTTATTTTTCATTTTCAAATCTAACTCATCAAAGTGGTCATTGCTTTTTATTTGGGCTGGTTTAATCGCATACAGTAGAGTTTACTTGGGTGTTCATTATCCTTTAGATGTGTTTTGTGGTGGACTTTTAGGGCTTACTATTGGCTTTACAGTCTATAAAATATTGAATCCATTTTTATTAAAAAAACAAAATGAATAGTTTTTACATAGCTAGTTTAGTATTTTTAGGTGGTGGCCTAGGCAGTTTAAGTCGCTTTGGCATTGGGAAATTAATTTCTAATTTTCACGTTTCAAAATTCCCTGCAGGAACATTTACCGCTAATATTTTAGCCACTTTACTTTTAGGACTAACTGTATTTTTTCTTAAAGATAAAATTGATAGTAACAATTTTATAAAATACTTTTTAATTATTGGATTTTGTGGAGGTTTCTCAACGTTTTCAACATTTAGTTTAGAAACTATTACTCTATTTAAAGATGGTTTATTTTATTTTGGCCTAATGAATATTATAATGAGTTTATTTGTGGCGTTTATTATTATTTGGGTACTTGTAAAGTACTAAGTAATAATGTTCAAAATGATTATAATTTCAACGTCATTCCAAAGTTAACACCCCAAGACCATAAGTTATGTTCAATAAAAACGCCATCAAAGGTATTTAATAGGTTATATCTATATTCTGGCACAATCATAAACCCAATAGTATTTAATTGATAAGACACGCCTACACCAAGTGAAACTGCAACATTAAATGCTGCCAAAGTATTTGTTTTAGATTCTGTATCATTATTATGTGTTTTCCCTTCTGATGTAGTGTAATCACTTTCATATTTGTATGACAATATACTTGAAGGAATAACTCCTCCAGATACAAATCCTTTTAAATTATTTTTTCCGAAATTATACTTTAACCTTAAAGGAATCCCAAAATGTCTATATTGTTTTTTGTAGTGAAAGGTTGAATCACTTAATGAATCATTAAAATTATATTGCTCTCCTTGTAACACATAGCTTACCCCAAATTCCAATTCTAAATTTTCAGCTAAATCTATATAAGTTCCAAATCCAACGCCATAAGTGTGTATTGGCATTTCTATTTCTCTTTTCGAATAAGAACCAAATGGACTTTTGTCTTCAAATTTTCTAAACGAATTAACATAACCAATCGTTAAATAGTAAGTACTTACGTCTATTGAATCATGCTTTACTTTTTCAGATATGAGTTTATTATTTTTCTTTTTTTTAGGCTTTACCTCATCTGGCTTAGGTGTGTTTGGATTGGTAATTTGCGCAACAGAAAAGAAGGTGCTTCCTAAAAATAGTACTGTCAATAAAATATATTTTGTCATTAATGAGTAGTTTTACAAAAAAACAAATTTATGAAAATCACTTTTAATTCTCCACTTATTTTATCTTTTTCCTTTATTTGTATTGTAATATACATATTTACAGGTTACCTAGGCCTGTTTCAATCTAGTTTTATACTAACACCCAACTTTAATAGTTCACGGTTTTTAGATTACTTTAAATTACTTTCTCACACTTTAGGGCACGACAGTATTGACCATTTGATAGGTAACTTATCCTTTATTTTATTAATAGGCCCAGTTATAGAAAAACAATACGGCGCTAAACTATTACTTATCATGATGTTAACCACAGCTTTATTAACAGCTATTTTACATTTGTTATTTTTTGACAGTGGCTTACTTGGTGCAAGTGGTATTGTATTTATGCTAATTATTTTAACTTCAATGGTCAACATTAAAAATAAAGAAATACCTATTACATTTATATTAATTGTTATTATTTTTATAGGAAAAGAAGTCATTGGATCATTTAACACTGATAACATTTCACACACGTCTCATATAATTGGAGGTGTAGTTGGTGCTGTTTTTGGATTTGCTTTAGCTGGTAAAAAAGCGCGTAAAAATACAAATGCAAAAGATATATTAACAGGATTGTAAAATATCATATTAAAATTATTATTTTTGACTTTAAACACATTACATATGCACAACATTACTGACAAAGAAGGAATTGATTTATTAACTAAAAAATATACTGAACTAAAATCCGAAATCCACAAAGTAATTGTTGGACAAGATAAAGTAGTTCAACAAGTGTTAATGTCAATTTTTAGTAATGGCCACAGTTTGTTAGTAGGTGTACCTGGTTTAGCAAAAACATTATTAATTCAAACTATTGCAGATTCTTTAGGTTTAAATTTTAAAAGAATTCAATTTACGCCTGATTTAATGCCTTCTGACATTATTGGTTCTGAAATTTTAGATGAGAATAGAAATTTTAAATTCATAAAAGGTCCTATCTTTTCTAATATAATATTAGCTGATGAAATCAACAGAACACCTCCTAAAACACAAGCCGCTCTATTAGAAGCTATGCAAGAAAAAACAGTAACGACTGGCGGTGTCAAATATGAGTTAGATAAGCCCTTTTTTGTATTAGCCACTCAAAACCCTATTGAGCAAGAAGGAACGTACCCTTTACCTGAAGCTCAATTGGATAGATTTATGTTTAACATTTGGGTAGATTATCCAACTTTTGAAGAAGAAATAAACATTGTTAAAAGTACCACAACAAATAAAAAAGTAGACTTAAAACCAATTATTAATGGTGAGGAAATACTTTACTTCCAAAACCTAGTAAGAAGAATTCCTGTACCTGACAATGTTTATGAATATGCAGTTAAGTTAGTTTCTAAAACAAGAAAAAACACACCACATACTCACGCTTTAACTGAAAAATATTTAGAATGGGGAGCAGGACCAAGAGCTTCACAATATTTAATTATTGGTGCTAAATGTTATGCTGCTATTAATGGTAAATATTCTCCAGATATTGAAGATGTAAAAGCAGTTGCTTATCCAATTTTGAGACACCGAATTGTACGAAATTATAAAGCTGAAGCTGAAGGGTATTCTTTAGAGAAAATTATAACTGAATTAATGAAGTAATTCTAAATGGATAGAAGTGATCAATTAAAATTTTGTAAAATATGTTTGAATAGAACTTTTTCTCCAAAAAAGGGTATTATCTGTAATCTGACTAATGATATTCCTAAATTTAGACATACATGTAAAGATTATAAAAAAGATTCAGTAGCTATTTTACAAGAACAAAATTACCGTGAAGAAGCGCGATTGAGATCTTACCCCAAAGACTTTACCTTTGGCCTTGAAAAATATGGTTTAAGAAATGGAATTATAACAGGTGTTTTACTTCTTATTTTTGGTACCATTTGGCTTCTTATTGGTTTAAATTACAACAGAATATTTTGGTACCCATTTATTTTAATTATTGGAGGTTTAATAACATTTACTCACGGCACCATAAATACTATCATTCGAAAACGATTAGACAAGGCGCATAAAAACAATTAGAAAAATTCAGAATACAATGAAAGTAAGCCTCAAATTTTAGACATAATAGTTTCTAATCTTAAAATTGACTACTTAACAATTTTAATCTTCACTACTGAATTACTTGATTTAACAACTGCAACATACTGTCCTTGTTTAAGATCAGATGTTAATACTTTAGATGCTTTAGACTCAAGAATTAATTCACCCAACATATTATAAACAGATACATTTTCAAACCCTTGCGTTTCAAAATTTAATTCATTATTAAATGGATTTGGATAAACTGAAATAGTTATGTCCTGTTCTATTGTTGATACAGGATCATCAGCTGTAATTTTTACATTATCAATTTGTAAAACATAACCATTAGTTGTATTGTTTAAAAAAGCAATGTAAACGTCTTGATTAACGTATCCTTTTGCAGCCATATCAACTGAATAAGTTGTCCAATAAGGAGATTCTGCAGTTACTGATTTTAAAGTATCCGTAAAACTTGATGCTAAATTATCAGTAGTTGATAATAATACTAAATAGCCATCAGGAAAAGAGCCATCAAGTGATTTAGCATCCCAAGTTAAAATATTACCAAACGTTAATAAACTGACTTGTGGTGTAATTAAATAATCTGCAGCAGTAGCAGTTATATCTTCATCACCGTTACCATCTACATAATATGAAGTACTTGCTGCACACGTATCAAAAACAGACGTTAATCCAATCCATGCATCAGTATACTGAGCTAAACCTGGTGTATTATTGTCTGTATTTATCACTGACCAAGCAGATGGTATTCCTGTTGTAAAATTTTCATTTAACAATTCTACTTGAGAAAAAGATGTAAATCCAATTGTAAGCGCTAATGCAGTTATGATGTTTTTCATTTGATGTTATCTATTTATTGCGAAAATATATAATTATTAGGATAATACAGTAATAATTAACAACTTTTATTAACTCTAATTACCGTTATTACTTGTCTGATAATATAAAGATATCTTCATCATTTCTTTTGAAGTAATATTTTTCTCTTGCGAATTTTTCTAATGAATTGACATTTTCAATTTCGTGAAGTGAAACTTTTAATTCTTTAATTTCTTTTCTCTTTTGGCTCATTTCAAGTTGCAAGCCCTCTACTCTATCTTTTCTCTTATTCAAAGAAGCTAGATCTGTATTATGAAGCAATAAAATATAGAACAACACTAATGCTGTTGAAATAACATATTTATTTTTTACTATTTTATATACTTTCTTCACAAGACAAATTTAAATATAATATCAATTCATAAAACCATTTCTTCATTGGAATTATTAACAGTCTTTAGTTATTTAAAATTATTCAATGATATTAAATAAGGATTTAGCTGTACTTCTATTATATCTATTAAAATGCCACCATTCCGTTTCAATATTATAAAACCCTCCATTTTTCATCACTTTTCGTAATAATTTTCTGTTTTCAACTTGCTGTAAAGTTAGTGTTCCATTTTTTAAAAATTTTGCTTCATGTCTTGGATATGCAATTTTTCTAATATCATCATACCCAGCTCCCATATCTAAAGTATCTCCATTTAAATATGCAATTGTCAGGTCAACAGCACATCCATAATTATGAATTGATCCATTTTTAGGGTTTGATACAAATTTTATCTTTTCATTGATTGGCATATCTAGACTATTCCACATTTTTTGTTGAACACTTCTTGGCCTTACACCGTCATAAACTAACAGTATCAATGTCGAATCGATTGTTTTTAGATAATCATTACATTTTTTCAAATCAATTGCAACTGTCTTTTGTAAATAGATTTTTTCTAAATCTCCATAAACATCTTCTTTCATAAAGTTATTAAGTGTAGAATATCTGACATCTATAAGAATAGTTGAATCTATACTTTGAATATCAATTAACTTATTATTAATCAAAACACTTTCCAACTCTCCAATACATACTTCCTTAACCGTTTTAAACTCTTTAATTAATACCGTGTCAATTATCGAATCATCTATTTTAAGTTCAGTTACATCTTGATTATTGCAACTAAAAAAAAATAGACTCGTAAAAATTATTATATATCTATTTGAAATTATTTTATGAATTTTCCACATAATTTTTTAATGCTTAAACCAAATAATTTTGGTTATAACTTTGAAACCAAAAGTACAAACTCATTTCAAAACAAGACCAAAGAATCTAAAATCATTATCAAAGAAAAAGCTATTGAGGAATTTAATTCAATGGTTGAGACACTTAAAAATAATAAAATTAATATTGAAGTATTTAATGATAAAGTTGAGAAACTTCCTGATTCTGTTTTTATGAACAATTGGATTTCTACTTTTCCTGATGGGAAACTTATTATTTATCCAATATTTTCAGAGATAAGAAGAAAAGAAAAAAGAGTTGATTTAGTTAATAAAATTGTTGAAAAATATAACATCTCAGAATTTATTGATTTATCGTATTTTGAATCTAAAGAACACTACTTAGAAGGTACTGGTTCTGTCGTTTTTGATTATGATAACAAAATAGCTTATGCCTGTTTATCAGAGCGAACTAATGAAACTGTTTTTAATGAACTCTGTCGTTTAATTGGTTATCAAGGCTTTGTATTTAATGCTGAAAATCTTGATGGAAAAAGCATTTACCATACAAACGTTATGATGAGTATTACCAAACACTTTGCAATTGTATGTTTAGAATCTATCAATGATCCTTTAGATAGAAGTATGATAAAATTGTCATTAGAACAGTCTGGTAAAAAGATAATTGAAATCAATTTTGACCAACTTAATAAATTCTCAGGAAACTCTTTAGAGGTTTTTAATCAAGACAACGAATCTTTATTTATTTTAAGTTCAACTGCTGAGTCAAGTTTAAGTACCGAACAAAAAATGAAAATTAGTGAACAAAGTAGAATTGTGACTGTCAATATTCCCCTAATTGAAAAAATTGGTGGCGGAAGTGCAAGATGTATGATGACATCACTTAATTGCTAATTAATCACTCAAATAATAAACAATTCCAAACTTATAATACAATTTAGATCCACTAGAAAATTGTAACAATATATTCTCCGGCACATAATTATTATTTAATAAATCATATTGAACCATTATTTGAGAATACGAACGCTTACCTATTGAATACGTATACCCACCTCCTAACATCCAAGAGTGAGTCCCTAAAGGTTCTTGAGTAAAACCGTTAAAACTTGTTGAGTATATATTAAAACTACTTTCTATAACTAAAGGGATTTTTGGTTTATAACGTATAAATACGCCTGCTCCTTTTGAAAATTCTCCACTTCCATTACCATAACTCAAATATCTTATCATTCCAGAAATACCAGCTGAAAAATTAGGTATAAATTCATACCCTATAAATGGGGCAAAATAAATAAATGCTACATTACCTATAGTTGCATTTACATCACCACCTACATATATATCGTCCTTAATTGACGACCAATTAAACTTTGAATATTCAACATCTTCAGTTTTTTCAATCTCATTTATATCATATTGGGCATACGACATAAAGCTAGTCAAAAATAATAGCGATATTAATAACAAATGTTTCAATACACCAAATTTAACAAAGTTTTCGTATCAATATTGTGTTTCCCAGAAAATTTAACAAATTGAAATTCAAGAGTTGATTGATTCAATTTATCCACACAAAGTTCCCCTTGTTCAAAAGATAAGTACTCATCTTCATTACCTAAAACAAAATAATTATCTGACTCTTGGAACCTATTAGAAAACTCTAAACTCATGTCATTTGGGAAGACAGAAGCCCAAAGCAAAAATTTATCTGCCTTAAATTTACCTAAACTATGCCATCTTGAAGCTGTTGCTCCTCCCTGAGAGAATCCTAAGAGGGTTTTATTCTCAAAACTATACGTAGCATCTATCTCTTCAAAAAGCAAATCTAAATAACCTATATAATCATCTATGTCAGATTGTCTTTCCTCTTTTGTCATCCATGATGCACCTACTCTTCCAGATGATCCATTTAAATAAAATCTATGCAACCCTTCAGGTACTACAACAAAATAATCATTTTCATTAAGCATATTAAATTTTCTTATAAAAAATTTTGCTAACTGTCCATACCCATGTAAAGCAAACAGTATAGTCTTTGCAGTTACAGGATTTCCATAAGTTACATACTTTGCTGTTTTGTTAATTTGAATATTATGTTCCATAATTTATTTAAACAAAAAAAGCTACATAAAATGTAGCTTTTTCTTAGTTCTAGTTATTAATTATTTTTCGCAAACAGTTTTTAATTCAGCTGCCATAAAATTAAACAAACTATTTAACGGTTTTACAACCATCATTTTTAAAAATGCATTAATTTCACCATCAAAATTTAAAAACACTTCTGTTTTATCAGTTGCAAGTGCATTAAATGTAATCTTTAGTGTAAAAGGAAAAGGTGTTTTTTCACCACTTACAATATTTATTGTATTAGGCTCAATTACAGACTCTTTAACTAAAGGAATTACTGCTGCATTTTGTATTTTAAATGAACATTGATCAAAATCAGATTTCCAATCTGAAATTTTATCTTTAGGTAATACTTGTTCAATATTATTGAAATCCTTTACAAAATCAAATACCTCTTGTACTGATTTGTTTATTTCAACATGTTTACTTTCTATTTTGGTTGACATTATTTATTCCAGTTTTCAGGGTTAGTTTTCCAGTTTGATAAAGACTCTACATCTTCAGCAGTTACATAATTATCAGTAACGGCTTGTTCTATTAATAAATCATAATTAGACAATGTAATAAAATCACAATTTGCATCCTTAAAGTTTTTAATTGCAAGATCAAAACCATAAGTAAAGATTGCAGCTAATCCCTTAATTTCAAGTCCTCCCTCTCTTAAAGCTTCAATTGCTTTAATACTTGAACCACCTGTTGAAATTAAATCTTCAATAACAACTACATTTTGTCCTTTTTCATAAGCGCCTTCAATTTGATTTTGCATACCGTGCGCTTTCGCAGACGAACGTACATAAATAAAAGGTATCCCCATTTCTTCTGCAATTAATGCACCTATTGCAATTCCTCCAGTTGCAACACCAGCAATCATATCTGGCATACCGTATCTTTCAGTTATTGCACCTACAAACGTTTGTCTAACATAGGTTCTAACCTTTGGATAAGA
>Ga0308023_1000028_pt1 | contig 42797 bp, 32 predicted proteins | sample Neamet418_FD_201294 | JGI IMG/M metagenome (GOLD analysis project Ga0308023, IMG submission 201294) | Marine microbial communities from water near the shore, Antarctic Ocean - #418 | ecosystem: Environmental > Aquatic > Marine > Unclassified | place: Southern Ocean | collected 2014-10-03
TTTAATGCAAGGGGACACACTCCAAATGGGTGAATATTACGTCAACTACAGAGAGCGTCACGAGGAGGGAATTCATGTGTTTTTCTCTATTGACTACTTTGAAACAGATGTAAAGACTTACAATACCGGTGATATCGTTGCCTTCGACGAAATGCTATTCTCAGCTAAAACTGACCACGGCGCTAGTGAGGAGTTCGCTTATGACATGGATGAACATTGGAATTACCTCCCCTTCCCCACAAGATCCCAGGCCTCAAAAGCAGAACGCTGGATTAACGGGACTCCAGGAGAATTCCTATTCACCTTAGACCCGAGCATTCAGCTAAACGAGAGAATGGGTAATTCTCCTGAACCTGACACTAGGCACAGCCTTTCATCAGATTTATACTCGCATATAAAGTGGGCCAGATTAACTCCCCCAGAGACTGATAATGAGGGATGGCTAGGAGGAAAGGAAACTGAGTTCATGGTAGGCGACTCAATGTTCATAGGCTCCGTTCTACTTTCATTAGACAGCTTATCAGTGGTCAGTGAAGAGGAAAGGCCAGAAAGAGGATTGTTAGATAGGGACATAGCTATAGTTGGATGTTTCACTTTGGAAGGCGCTGAAAATGGCGGCTCAGTCACAACTCAAGCTTCTCCACTGTACATTGTTAGGGATAACTTAATAATACCGGACATCCACGAAGTTGAAGGTTGGGGGCTGAAATTTAGGATTGACAACTTCAGCCCTGCAGATGAAAAATTAAACCTGACTATATGGGAACACGAAAGTGTGAGAACTGACTTTATCGTAATTCAAGCTATCATATTCCCATTGATAAATATCCTATGGTTTGGTTGTATTCTTATGGCAATAGGATCGTTTATGGCTGTGAGGAGTAGAATGCGGAAGAACAGACTTTCTAATGACTAACAATAGATTACGCATTAGCATTGCCGGTACAGGTAAAGTCGCTACGTCTTTGGGCTTAGCTATGCGTAAATCTGGAATTGAGATAGTTGAGGTTTGGGGACGTGACACGGACAAAGCCATGAGTTTAGCTGGGGAATTAGGCGCTACACGGATTCTCAACCCTGACGGGTTTAACACTGATGTTAATGCCGTTGCCGTACTCGTGAGCGATGACAACATAAGTGAACTGAGTTTACGCATACCGTCTAATATCGCGAAATTTCATGCTTCGGGGACAACTCCAGTGAGTGACCTAGGTTGTGAGGTGGCGGGGGTGTTTTGGCCTATAAAAAGCATTAATAAAGAGAGTGTTTGGGATGGCTTTGAAGGAGTGCCTGTGGGCATCGAAGCGACCACGGATAGCTTTTACAATCTCTTGATAAAAATCGCTGATGCGCTAGGTGCAGATAGTTTTAAGGCAGAAAGGGAAGCGAGACTGAAAATTCACTTAGCTGCTGTATTTACAGACAACTTCGCAAATCACTGCCTGACTTTATCTCAGGATATACTAGAGCAGTCTGGTCTTGACAAGGGATTGATGAAGTCTTTAGCTGAGGGATTATTGAAGGGCTCTTCTGTAGGGAACTCTAAGACGAGACAGACAGGTGTAGCTATTAGAGGCGATAAATCGAGTCAAGAACGTCATTTGACATTGTTGAATCAGGATAAGAAGGCGTTTTATGAATTTATGAGTAACGAAATTGCAAAGTATCATGAACTATAAGGTCAAACTTGAGAGCATTAAATTATTTGTGTTCGATTACGATGGCGTTTTTTCTGATGGGATGGTAATTCTATTAAATGACGGCTCACAAGCTCGACAAGCTTCAACAAGGGACGGATTTGCTGTCCAATGGGCTGTTAAACAGGGCCTTACACTCGCCCTACTAACAGGCGGAGCAGAAAAGGCTGTTGAGACTAGGATGAGAAAGCTAGGAGTTGAAGAAGTGTATATGGGATGTTCCGATAAGCTGGAAGCTCTTTCCGCACTATGCACGAAGCTCGGGGTGGAACTAGATGATGTCGCTTACATGGGAGATGATATCCCCGATCTACCCGCCATGAAGGTTGTAGGACTAGCATTATGCCCTAACGATGCAGTAGAAGAAATCCGTGCTGTATCTCATTATATAAGTCCTAAAGCTGGAGGTAAAGGCTGTGTGAGAGATGTTCTGGAGCAGGCAATGAGATTGAGAGGGATTTGGTCTACAGAAAACTCACATAAGTGGTAAGTAAAATAATATCTCTTAACTAACTTCGCACCCCACAAAGCAAATACTTGCAATACAATGGATAAAAATACAGTCATAGGAATAGGTTTAATGTTCGCCTTCTACATGGGATTCAGCATGTGGTTCGCACCTACAGAAGCAGACATAGCGGAGAGAGAAAGGATTGCCGCAGAAGAAATACAGTTAGACGAATTAGAAGACAGCACTGCCGACTTCGTCTCTAACGAAGCGGATGTTATTGTTGACGTAGAAATAGCTCTTAATGACACAGCTAACGGGAACGTAATGTCAGAGGCATTACTTACTAGATATGGAAAGTTCGCAAGCACGATTGCCGGCGAAGACAATGTATATAAATTAAGTAGCTCGGTTCTAGACATAGAGTTTAGCGAAAGGGGGGCGATGCCAGTAACTGCTGTTCTTACAGATGGAAATAAGAAGTATGGTGGAGAGCAGCCTAGAGAGATTTGGGAAGCTATTGAGCTTTGGGACCCTGAGTTTTCTAATATTGAATTACAATTTGAGGTTTATGGAACGGGGCTAGTAAAGACAAGTGATTTACACTTCAACATTAAATCAAAAAAAGATAGTAGCATCAGTTTTATCGCTGAAATTGAAGATGGGTCTTCAATTACAATTACTCATGCTTTAGAAGATTACAGGCTATCTACTAAAGTATTATTTACGAATCTAGAAGGTGTGGTAAACCCTGCACAGACCCTAGACTGGTCAGCGCTAGGTTTTAGCAATGAAAAAGGCATAGAGTGGGAAAGACAACACACTTCTATTTTCTACAAAAACGTTGAAGATGGCGGACGGACTTACTTGTCTGAAGGCCAAACAAAAGAAGAAACCCTCGACGAAAACAAGCTAGAATGGATGGCTTTTAAACAGGATTTCTTTTCTGTAATAGTATCAACTGAAAGCGGATTCGATAGAGGAGCTGTACTAGAAACGACTTTAAATGAAGCCGACTCTTCACACACACTACACTTCCATGCTGCAATGCCTACTACAGCTAATGTATTAGGACGTGATATGGCGCAAGAGTTCAACTTCTATCTAGGACCTAATAAACTCGAGAACTTAAATTCTACTGGACTTGCCGATGTAGGTAAGATCATAGATTATGGTTGGTGGATTTTCGGATGGGTTAATAGAAATGCAATTCTACCTATTTACAACTTCCTTCACACAAACATAGCTGGAGCAGGACTTATAGTCTTATTAATCACACTTATTATTAAGATGTTCCTCTTCCCTATCACATGGAAGAATTTCCTAAGCTCAGCTAAGATGAAGATGCTGAGGCCTGATATCGAGGAAATAAACGAAACACATAAAGACGATTCCATGGCGCGCCAACAGGCAACGATGGAACTCTACCGGAAAACCGGAGTAAACCCCATGGCTGGTTGTCTACCGGCCTTACTTCAGATGCCTATTCTCTATGCAATGTTCCGCTTTTTCCCTGCGAACATCGACTTAAGAGGCGAGAGTTTCCTATGGGCTGATGACCTAGCTGCTTACGACGCTATAATAACTTGGTCTAGCGATTACGCAATTCCTTTCTACGGAAATCACGTGAGTGGTTTCACAGTCTTAATGGCAATATCCATATTCTTCTATATGAGGATGACTACGGCTGGACAGCCTCCACAGCCTACGCAGGCTGGAATGCCTAACATGAAAGTTATTCAGAACTTCATTCCGTTCACGATGCTGTTCTTCTTCAACAAGTTCGCTGCGGGATTAAGTCTTTACTATCTAGCCGCTAACCTTGTTTCTATAGGCCAAATGCTAATCATTAAACGCTACTTCATCGACGAAGTAAAGATCAGAGCGCAGATTGACGAAAACGCCAGAAACCCTAAGAAAAAATCAGCCTTTCAAGAACGCTTGGCAGATATGCAGAAAGAACAACAGAAGAAAACTAAGGAAATTAAATCAGCACGTTCTAAACGCAAGAAGTAAAAGGGAGAGACTACATGAGTGCACGGTTTTACATATTATTGGTTTCTATAAGTTGTGTGTTTGCAGCTTGTTGCACCAGCTCTAATGTGTCTGAAACCTTTGTGCAACTTGAGGTTTCTATTGCTCTTAAAAGAACCATGTGCTATGGAACTTGCCCTTCGTACAACTTCCAAGTTTTCAATGATGGCAGGGCTAGTTTAACGGTGGGTCGGTTTGCGGAGGATGTTCTGGGAAGAACTCTAGACCAGGGTAATTACTCTGGGTCAGTAGTATTTACGGATGTCGATAGAATTATCGCCGTAGCTAGCTCCCTGAATTATTTCGACCTCTCAGAAAGATATGACGATGAAATGCTAATGGATCTACCTGCGGCTATTTCAAAAATAAGAGGGCATACTGTATTAAATAGATATGGAGGTCCGAACTTAGACGAACTTTACACAGAAATTGAAAAACTAATGGCTAGTACAGACTGGATAGCAGACCCTGATACTGAGCGATAAAGATTTGAAACAAAAAACAACAATATGAAACGATTATTTTCTTTCGCATTAATTATAGTACTCATCTCACCTGTAGCAAAAGCTGACGAGGGCATGTGGTTAATGCACATGTTGAAGCAGATTAATGAAGCTTCAATGCAGAACTCTGGATTCAGACTCACAGCTGAGGATATCTATGACATCAACAACGCTTCTTTAAAAGATGCTATTCTCAGACTTAACGGCGGAAGCTGTACAGCTGAAGTCATTTCTTCACAAGGGTTAGTCCTCACAAACCACCACTGTGCTTACGGCGCTATACAGGGGTTCTCTTCACCTGAGAACGATTACCTAACAGACGGGTTCTTCGCAAAGAGTTTCGACCAAGAAATGCCTATTGAAGGGTTTGAAGTTAGTTTTCTAATTCGCATTGAAGATGTTACAGCTAGAATTCTAGCTGAAGTAACAGATGACATGACCGAAGATGAAAGAAATGCTATCATCCGAGCAGCGGAAAGAGCTATAATCACAGAGTTAAATGAAGCTGATTCTGAGGGTTACACATATGAAGTAAATAGCTTCTATTACGGAAACGAGTTTTATATGTTCGTTTACAATACGTATAACGACATCCGTTTAGTAGGTGCTCCACCAGAAAGCGTGGGTAAATACGGAGGAGACACAGACAACTGGATGTGGCCTCGTCACACGGGTGATTTTTCTATGTTGAGAATATATGCTAACACAGACAATAATCCTTCTGGATACTCAGAGGACAACGTTCCATACACACCTAAGCGTCACTTAAAGATTAGCATGGAAGGTGTTGAGCAAGGCGATTTCACTATGGTGATGGGATATCCTGGTTCCACAGACAGATTTTTAAGCAGCTGGGGAATTGAGCAGGCACTGAACCTTCACAACCCTAGTGTTGTAGAAATTCGCGACCTGAAGCTTAAGACAATGAAAAAGCATATGGATGAAGACTTAGGTGTTCGTATTCAATACGCAGCTAAACACGCCCAAACAGCTAACTACTGGAAATACTACATAGGTCAATCAAAAGGGCTTGTAGCTCTAGATGTTCAGGGTAAGAAGTCCGCTATTGAAGTTGAGTTTGCTGAGTGGGTAGCTTCTGACCCAGCTATAGAAGCTGTATATGGTGAGACGCTAGGATTAATAGAGAGCTACTACGAAGCTACTAACGCAACTGCAAAACCAGATGCATATGCACTTGAAGCTGGGCTAATAGGTTCTGACATTACTTTGTTTGCTGTGAAGTTCGGACGCACTGCTCCAGGATTGTTTTCAGATGATGCTGACAAAGTAGCTGGAACTAAAGCTGCTCTTAACGGTCTTTGCGATAGCTTTTTCAAGGACTACGATATGGATACCGATAGAGATCTCTTTACAGCTCTGTTAGGTAAGTATAAAGAAGATATAGATGCTGAGTATCTGCCCTCTTTTTTCTCTACAGTGGATTCAAAATTCAAGGGTAGCATAGAAAGATATGCAGCTAAAATGTATTCAAAAAGTTTCCTCGTTAATGAGGCGAGCGCTAGAGCATTCATTGAAAATCCGTCAGAGAAGGTTTTAGATAAAGATCTTGCTGTTTCTGCAGCAATGAGCATCCTAGAGACATATTTCGGGACTATGGAAAGTTCTGCACAAGGGGATTACGACAAAGGATACAGATTATTCGTTCGTGGATTAAGAGAAATGCAGCCTGACAAAGCATTCTATCCCGACGCTAACTCTACCATGCGTCTTACTTATGGCCCAGTTGGAGATTACTCACCTGCTGATGCTGTACAGTATAATTACATTACTACAGCTGACGGAATTCTTCAGAAGAAGGATAACACTAACCCTGAATTCGTAGTTCCACAATACCTTGAGGAATTAATCGAGGCTCGTGACTTCGGTCAGTATGCTGACGAGAATGGAGAATTAGCAATCTGCTTCATACATGGAACAGATATCACAGGAGGTAATTCTGGTAGTCCCGTAATGAACGGTGACGGAAACCTAATCGGACTGGCATTCGACGGTAACTGGGAAGCTATGAGTGGAGACATTGCATTCGAGCCAGAGCTACAGAGAACTATATCTGTAGACATAAGATACGTGTTGTGGATAGTGGACAAGTTCGCTGGAGCAACGAATCTTATTGACGAGTTGGATTTGGTCTTCGATACACAAGAAGTAGGTGCTGAAGAAGCTATGACTGAGTAAGTCCCTTAAAATAATATCTAATTGCAACCTCAATCTGAAATTCAGATTGGGGTTGTTTTTTACATACTACATTTGCATTGTGAGAATAGATATACTTACCGTACTGCCTGGATTATTACAGGGCCCATTCGCAGAGTCAATTGTCAAAAGAGGAATTGATAAGGGCCTCGTGGAAGTGCATCTGCATAACATCCGTGACTACAGTAAGGATAAGCATAAAAAGGTTGATGACACACCATTCGGTGGGGCTGCGGGTATGGTGCTTGCAATGCAGCCACTGCACGATGCAATTGTACATTTAAAGTCAAAACACACTTATGACGAGGTAATCTTTTTAACTCCCGACGGTGAAAGACTTAATCAATCTCGCGTAAATCAACTCTCTCTTTGTGGCGACATTCTTATGATATGCGGTCATTACAAGGGTATAGATCAGCGCCTCAGAGATCACTTTGTTACTCTGGAAATATCCATAGGCGACTATGTTTTAAGTGGAGGAGAGCTCGCTGCTGCTGTATTAACCGATGCCCTTGTACGCCTTGTCCCCGGTGTGATAGGAGATGAAATGAGTGCTCTTACAGACTCGTTTCAAGACGGTCTATTAGCACCACCCGTGTACACTAGACCTGCGGAATATAATGGTTGGAAAGTACCCGATATTTTACTCAGTGGAGACCATAAAAAAATCTCGCAATGGGAGGAGGATCAAGCATTGGAACGCACGAAAAAACGTCGCCCAGATCTTCTTGATGGATAAAGTGAATTTTTCTGCGGGATACGTTCAATTATTTCGTAATATTGCACCCGATTTTAGATGGGTTTAACACTTAGGTGAAAGCACGACATTATGGAGCGTATTAAAGAGATAACAAACAAATTAGTTGAGTCACGTGAGTGGCCAGAGTTTCAGGCTGGTGATACAGTAACTGTAACAATCAAGATTAGAGAGGGTGCTAAGGAACGTCTTCAGGCTTTCCAAGGTGTTGTAATCCAACGTCGTGGTGTAGGAATGACTGAAACATTTACAATCCGCAAGATGTCTAGCGGTATAGGTGTAGAGCGTATCATCCCTGTCAACAGCCCTAACATCGACAGCATTGTCGTGAATAAGCACGGTGCGGTTCGTAGAGCTCGTATCTTCTACATTCGTGAACTTACTGGTAAGTCTGCTCGTATTAAGGAGCGTCGTCGTACTACGAAAGCCTAGTTAAGAGCTGACTTATAAGCGTACTGATAAGTATAAAAAAGCCGGTCTAGTTACCGGCTTTTTTACGTTTAATATTTTGTTTAGGAAATCGCTAATGGGTTTAGCCTAGAATTTCATCTACTCTAGCTAACACTGCGGCTTCTCTTTTACCCGTGAGCATGACTAACTCATCACATCTAGCTAAAGTTTGCTTAACATAATCGGTATCTTTAAGATCAGCAGTGTTCACTCTAGCGTTAAGGATGGCGCCTAAAATTGCTGTTCGCAAACACATTGCTCCCACCCCAGCATCTGTAATAGAATTCGGATTCCCGAAATCAGCCATTGCCTCAGAAACCTCTAGCGCCTCAAAGGCACACTCTGCTATAGACATTGGGATTGCTATTGCGTGCTTAGTTGCAGATTGTATAGCTTCACTACGTGCCGCTTTTTGAGACTCCGTCCCCTTAGGCATCCCGTAGGCATCCATAATGTCATTAAAGGCGGCTGTATCTGCATCTACTAGACTCAGTAGGCGGGATTGGTAGAACAAGCCCTTATCAGCCCAGTCACTAAACTCCTTCCACCTATCATCCCATCCACGTTTATTAGCGCTCAAATTAGCCACCATGGTAGACAGTGCTGTACCCATGACACCAGAGTAAGCAGCTATAGACCCACCTCCTGGCGCGGGTGATTCAGAAGCCGTTTCTTCAGCAAATTCACGAAGGTTCTTCTCCAAAAGAGGCATTAAATTAGAATCCAAAATCAAGTACTCAATAATTCTCTCTTCTGGCTTAAATGGAGCTAGGTCATCTAAACCTAAAGACTTCACGGCGATCTTAATCTTTTCGCCCTCACTAATACCGCTAGAACGTTGCTGTTTATTCAGGAAGTAATCTGCAGCATCTAACATCACCTTTAGTGGCACTAAGCCCACCAGCTCTGAACCTGTTACTCTAATTCCCCTAGCATTTGCTTTCTCACACGCCTCGTCGAATGCGACATGAGTAGGCGTAACATTAATATCGGTGAGATTTAATGACAGCTGAGCGATTCCATACTCTTCGATATACCAGCCTATCCCCTTCACGGCTTTCAATGTCCCTGGTATTCTCACGGGTTCGCCGCTAGAGTCTAGAATTTGTTTCCCCGATATCTTACCTCCTTCGCGCTTGATGCGTCCAGCTTCTCTGATATCAAAGGCTATGGCATTAGCCCTTCTGGAAGAAGTTGTGTTCAAGTTGATGTTATATGCTACTAGGAAGTCTCTAGCGCCTATAGCCGTTGCTCCTGTAGATTTTGTATTAGAGTTAAATTCTTTTGGCCCAAAATCTGGCTCACCTTCCACAGTCGATAATGTCGACAACCCCTCATACTCTCCTTTCCTGCATACAGCAAGGTTTTTACGCTCCGGCTTTAACGCAGCGCTCTCGTAGTGATAACCGGGGATACCCAGTTCTTCGCCTACCCTTTTCCCTAACTCATGCGCGACTTTAATACAGTCATCCATAGTTACTCCTGCAACAGGCACGAATGGACACACATCAGTAGCTCCCATTCTAGGATGTTCTCCAGAGTGCTTAGACATATCTATCAGCTCTGAGGCCTTTTTAATAACTCTAAAGGCCGCCTCTCCAACTGTTTCTAGTGGTCCCACGAAGGTGATTACGGTACGATTAGTGCTTTTTCCTGGATCTACATCTAAAAGACGACATCCATCAACTGTCTCTATAACAGCGGTAACTGCATCAATAATCTCAGGGCGTCTGCCTTCAGAAATATTAGGAACACATTCAATTAATCTTTGCATGAGAACTGTTTTCAGCTTGAGTTTTAACGGTGCCAAATTACCTCATCCGCCCACTATCTACCCCACCCAACACTCACCATTAACATACACCTTTTCAACAACGGCATCATTCAGTCTATATGGAATGACCTCAAGACCCGACATTTTCACGGTTAATATGATATTAGCGCGTTTTCCGGGAGAAATCGACCCCACTTCATTCTGTAATTCCATAGCGGCAGAACCATTCAATGTACCTGCAGCAATAGCCTCTATAGGCTCAAGCCCCATTTTAATGGACCCTAAACGTACTGCCTCCAACATGTTTCCGGAGGGAGCTGTTCCTGGGTTTTGGTCTGTAGCAATAACCAGAGGCAAACCCTCATCAATTAACCTTCTAGATTCTGTATATGGTATTCCTAAGAAGTGAGAACAAATAGGCAGAGCTACTGGGAATGCAGGATTAGAAGTTTTCACCCTCGCCTTTAGCACCTCTACGTCACTATCAGACAGCACCTCAAGATGGTCAACTGAGAGCACGTTTTCATTAACGCATAACTTTACCCCATCAAGTATAGTAAACTGATTTACATGTATTTTAGACTTTATACCTAAAGCGGAAGCGGCCTCAATTAGTTTCGATGTGTCATCCACAGAAAAGTAACCGGTTTCACAAAAAGCATCTACGTAATCAACAAGCCCTTCTGCGACGAATGCAGGCAACATATCATTCACGACGTGATCAGTAAATTCAGAGGCACTCTGGAATTCTGCTGGAACAGCATGACAACCAAGGAATGTAGCCTTTATAGGGATTGGAGATTTCTCTTTAAGCCTAGCAATTACTCTTAATATTTTTCTTTCCCCCTCTAGCGAAAGGCCATATCCGGATTTTATCTCAATAGCCCCCACCCCTGAAGCGACAACATCGTGTAATCTCGACAAAGACCTTTCGTAAAGCTCGTCCTCAGTCATCTGACCTAAAGCCTTAGCGGAGTTAATAATGCCGCCCCCTTTAGCTGCAATCTCAGCATAAGAAAGCCCTCTCAATCTATCTAAGAACTCACCGCCTCTATCATTTGCATAAACCAAGTGAGTGTGACTATCACACCACGACGGCAACACATAACGGCCTTCACAATCTATTATCTCGAGATCGGTCCAGTCCTTAACTCCCGGAAAGTCAGACATGCTACCGAAATCAGAGATCAAACCACCTTCAACCAGAAGCCAAGAATTCTCTAGTACAGGAAAGTTTTTCATTTCTGCACCGGCAACAAAATCAGGAGCATTTTTATATGCCCCAACTAATCCTTTGATGTCTTTAAAGAGTGCTCGCATAGGCCGTAAGTTATACCTTGCAAGGTATGTCAGGCAACACTTTAGGCAAGGTCTTTCAATTAACCACCTTTGGGGAGTCTCATGGTGCAGTAGTCGGCGGCGTTATTGACGGCGTCCCTGCAGGCTTAGTTGTTGATTTAGAACAAGTTCAAGCAGAACTAGACAGAAGGAAGCCAGGACAGTCAGCGATAACAACAGACAGAAAAGAAGAAGATAAAGTTGTTTTTATATCAGGCATAATTGATAACGATGAAGGGAAAACGGTTTGTACTGGGACACCTATAGCGTTTCAAATAAGAAATCGAGACACAAAGAGCGCAGACTATTCAAATCTCACCACGTCTTTCAGACCCTCTCATGCTGACTTCACGTACTCTGGCAAATACGGAATAAGAGATGCAAGAGGAGGAGGAAGATCGTCGGCAAGAGAAACCGTGTCAAGAGTAGTCGCTGGAGCTATTGCACAGCAACTCATAAAAACCACTGACGGCATTGAAATAAGTGCATACGTTGACAGAGTTCACGAAATCAGCACTCCCTTCCCTCCCGCGTTCTTCGAAAGAAACCTCATAGACTCGAACATTGTACGATGCCCCTCTGATGAGATAGCCTCTAGAATGATAGCCCGCATAGAGGAAGTGAAGAAAGCCGGAGACAGCGTCGGTGGCTCCATAGTTCTTGTAGCAAGAAACATGCCTCTGGGACTAGGCGAGCCTGTATTCGACAAGCTCAACGCTGAACTAGCAAAGGCCCTCATGAGTTTACCAGCAACTAAAGGGATAGAGATCGGCTCCGGATTTAGTGGCACCCTAATGAAAGGCTCAGAGCATAACGATGAATTCCAAGCGAATGAGCAAGGTGAAGTATCTACCACTACGAACAGAAGCGGAGGGATTCAAGGCGGCATATCCAACGGTGAAGACCTCGTAATAAGGATAGGGTTCAAGCCGGTTTCTACAATAAAGAAACCACAAAACACAGTTGACAGCGAAGGAAACAACATAGTACTAGAAATGAAAGGACGTCACGACCCGTGTGTTCTGCCTCGAGCAGTACCTATTGTAGAAGCAATGGTAGCATTGGTTCTAGCTGATCACACTTTAAGAAACAGAACAACACAGATTTAACATGACTGAAGAAAACTCTAAAAAAGGACTAGCCCTACATTGGCAAGTAATAATAGGATTAGTATTAGGTGCTGTTTATGCATGGATGAGCATACGCTACGGCTGGAATGACTTCACCATGAATTGGATTCAACCATTCGGCGACATCTTTATCAACTTGCTGAAAATGATAGCTGTACCACTGGTGCTTTTCAGCATTATCAGCGGTGTGGCGAGCCTTGGGGACATGAAGAAGCTGGGTAGAATGGGGATTAAAACCCTTGCTATCTACCTCACGACCACGATGTTCGCTGTGGTGATAGGATTAGCTTTAGTAAACGTATTTCAGCCCGGCGCTCATGCTGATGAGAGCCTTAAGGAGTCTAACAGAATTAGATATGAGCTGTGGAGAGACGCAAATGGAATCATCGCACTTGACGATATTAACATAAGTGCTTTTCCAGAAAACGCTGAGGAAGTCGAACGAATACAGGCAGAAACTACCAGCAACAACAACTGGGTAACTGATAAACTTAACAAAGCCGATAAAACAAAAGAAAGCGGACCACTCCAACCTCTTGTCGATGTAGTCCCAAGCAACATCTTTCAGGCTCTGAGTGATATGCAAATGTTGCAAATCATATTCTTCGCTCTTTTCTTCGGCGTCGTTGTAACAGGATTAGGCGAGAAACGGAAAACGACCATCGTTAAAGCCGTAGATGCGTTCAATGAGGTGTTCGTGCAAATGGTTTGGGTGATAATGAAAGCTATGCCTGTCTTTGTTTTTGCTCTTATGGCAGGCCAAATCGTGAAAGCCGCCGGCACTGATCCAGAACATTTCAATCAACTCCTTACGTTCCTCTTACGATATAGCTTCGTAGTAGTACTGGGACTGGGAATAATGGCATTCATAGTTTACCCAGCAATTATAGCATTATTCGTTAAAAAACTAACTTGGAGGGAATTCCTCTCTGGAATGAGAGACGCACAGATCACAGCGTTTTCCACATCTTCATCGGTAGCAACATTACCGGTTACTATGAAGTGCGTCGAAGAGAACCTCGGTGTGTCTGAAAGGAGCGCAAGCTTCGTGCTGCCTATCGGAGCGACAGTAAATATGGACGGAACTAGTATGTACCAAGCCATTGCCGTTGTCGCCCTTGCTCAGTTCCATATGATAGACCTCACCCTGCCTCAACAAGCGATAATAGTTCTAACGGCCACACTTGCATCAATCGGCGCCGCAGCTATACCTAGCGCAGGGCTGGTTCTTATGATAATCGTTCTCGAAAGCGTCGGCTTAAACCCTGCATGGATTGCCTTAATTTTTCCCGTAGACAGAATCCTAGACATGTGCAGAACCGTTGTAAACGTTACTGGAGACGGAGCCGTTAGCACTTTAGTATCATCGAGCGAAGGAGAACTACGGGAGATAGACAGACGAGTTACAGAGTAAAGACGCAGAGTAAATGAACAGGATTGCTTGGCTTATAGTTATATCACTTTGTGGCTCTATTTCTATAGCCCAAACCTCATCGTGCCCCGCTCCCGACGACCTCAGCTCGAAAGCCGCAAAGCTTTTCGAGAAAGCCCTTGAGAAGAAAAAGAAGAGGACTACTCTAGAGAAGGTAGAACTGTTGAGAGAGGTAGTCGACATTCAAGATGATTATGCCGACGCCCACGAGGAGCTCGGACGGGAACTTTTCAAGCTAGCCAGACGCGATGCTGAATATTTAGGGGAGTGTGTAGCAGCTATACACAACTGGATGGAGCTGTGTGATAACTACTCATATGATGCTCACTACCTGCTAGGTGCCGCTGCATTAATGCAAGGAGAAAACCAGGCTGTGATAAATGAGTTCGAGCTTTTTCTAGAGAAAAGTAATGACAACGAAAGCAGCACGATTCAGAAGAAGAGGGCTGAGGCTGAGTCCCTTCTACCTAGAGCTCATTTCGAATTAGCTTTTTACGCTAATGATGGCGCTTACACACCAGAGCCGCTTCCATTAGTGAGCTTGCCCAGTGACGAATACCTGCCGGCACTATCCCCGGATGGAAGCATACTGTTTTTCACGAGAGTAAGGACTAGTAAGGCCAGAGGTGACGTCATGACGAAGAGAAATGAAGATCTGGTTTGGGCTAGAAGAGGAGCCGCAGGGGAAAATTTTGACGAAGGCGAAGTGCTTGAATATCCATTCAATGTAGGCGCTAATTACGGTGGAGTAACCTTATCCATTGACAATAAGATCTTAATTATAGCCGCATCTAATCCCACAGCAAAGAACCCACGTAATATCGACTTGTTCATGACGACGTACAAGGTTGACGGGAGAGATAACGATGGCAACTTCTTTTACTATTGGGAGGATTTAGAGCTGCTCGGGAAGGAGGTAAACACACCTCAAGGATGGGAGGCTCAGCCGGCATTGAGTGCTGACGGGAGTGAGTTGTTTTTCGCCTCTGCTAGGGAAACTTCAACTGTAGATAGTGACGGCAACCCCACTATGGATTTATTCGTCAGCACTAAAGATAGCATAGGGAACTGGACGCAGGCCGTAAAACTGCCATCCCATATCTCAACTTCATTTCAAGAGAAAGCTCCGTTTTTACATCCTGACGGCAAAACCTTATACTTCTCGAGTAACAGAACTCCTAGTGGTGGTGGATATGATTTATGGATGACTAGAAGAGATTCTACAGGAACATGGTCGGAGGTAATAAACTTAGGCAAACCCGTTAACACTTCTGGAGATGAACATGGGCTGGTAGTTAGCGCTCAGGGAGACGAGGCGTTTTTTGCAAGCCGCAGACCGTGCACACAGGGGCTAGACATATTATCCTTTCCCGTCCCAGAGTCTCTCAGGCCAGAATCTGTCAAGGTTATTCACGGGAAAGTCGACCCTGCACCACCCGAAGAAAATGTGGTGATTACTATTAACTACGTACAGAGCAATGAGTCCGAGGAAATAAAAGTCAACCGATTAGACGGATCATTTGCCGCTGTCATTAATCTGGAAAGAAATGAGGACGTTATCTTAAAAGTCGAGGGGGTCGACATTGCCTTCGAGGCTATCGTGGTAAATCTCAAAAAAGATGAAGGAGAAGATGAAGGGGAAGGAGAAGATGAGGTAACATCTTCGGGGGACCCCACTCCTGTTCTGGAAATGAGGGCACATAAATTCTCTGAGGGATTAATATTTGAATTGCAGGACGTTTACTTCTCGACTAACAGCTCCACCATGAGCCGTGCTGCCATGATAATATTAACTGAATTTTCAAACTATCTATTAAAGAACCCAGAACTTCAAATAAGAATTGAAGGGCACACAGATAACATTGGGGATGCTGAAGACAATCTAGAGCTTAGCAACAAAAGGGCTAACTCAGTAGCTGAATACTTAATAAATAATGGCCTTTCAGCAGATAGACTAGTCTCATTGGGCTCAGGCCAAAACAACCCCAAAGCCTCTAACAACACACCAGAGGGGAGGGCTGTAAATCGCCGGACTGAATTTAGCGTTTTTAAATAAAAAGCGACAAGAATCACACACATAGTAGCGTTGAGAACATAGTTAGGACATCTCCATAACACTCACCTAGCGAAAGTATTTTCGTAAGACATGGAGTGTAAAATTTCCGCTATGATTAAAAAACCCAATTCTTTAGGCATTATCGCTACTTTATGCCTCAGCGCGACCATTATTATTGCACCACAACTACAGGTTCATTCACAACTAACTCACGAACTATCGAGTGAGGAAAGGGTTTGGGCTAAAGCAACAGACGCATTTGAAAAAGAACAGTACTCTCTTTCCATGAATGTATTTGAAGACTACCTGGACTCATCGACAGACCCTAATTCTGACAGACACGTCAGTGCATCTTACCACGTAGCGTTGTGCGCATTACATCTATACCACAGAGACGCAGAGTACCGCATCGACGCATTTATCAATTCTTACCCAGAATCAGCATTGGTTCAAGCAGCTTTATGGCAGATAGCAGATCATCATTATAAACGCAGACATTTCAAAAAAGCATCTATTGCATTCAACAAAGTTGATTATCGCAAGCTTAACTCTAACGCACAGCGAGAACTTAGATACAAAAGAGGGCACAGCTTATTCGAACAAGAAAAATATGAGAAAGCGAGGTATGATTTATTTGAAGTCATAAAGAAAAAAGGAGCTTATTTCGCTCCAGCAACATACTACTTCAGTCACATTGCATATCTAAACGACAATCCACAAGTGGCCCTTGAAGGATTTGAATCAATTGCAGACCACGAAGATTTCGTAGATATCGTGCCCGTTTACATTGCCCAAACCCTGCACGCTACTTCTCAATTCACTCGACTTAAAACCTATGGCGCAAACCTTCTTGAAAACGCAGCAGGCCTAGAGGACGATATGGTGACGGAAATCGCAAGACTAGTAGGCGATGCTTTCTACAAGGAACAGGATTTCACCACGGCCTCGACATACCTGGAGATGGCTTGGGATGGGACTAGAGGTCCTGGAAGAAAGCCTGATTTTGCTTATGAAGTCGGATACACTCGTTATAGAAACAATGACTGGAGAGGGGCGCTTGATGTTTTAGCGCTCACTGCAAGAGAGGATAATAAGTTAGGCCAAAACGCCACCTACCACATGGCTGACTGCTACATTCAGCTCGGTGACAAGGATAGAGCCCGGAGTGCATTCGGCAGAGCTGCCCAAAAGGATTACGATATTGAAATCATGGAGGACGCTTTGTTTAGCTATGCAAAACTTGCGTTTGAGCTTTCATACAATCCATTTGACGATGCAATTACCGCTTTCACATCATACATAGAGAATTACCCTAATTCTATTAGACACGACGAAGCATATAGATTCTTACTCGATGTATACCTAACTAGCCGCGATTACGATAGAGCGATAATCGCTTTAGAAAAAATCAAAGACAAGGACCTCACTGTACGTGCTTCGTATCAGCTTCTCACTTACAACAGAGGTGTGGAGCTTTACCAAGCAGGCAAGTATGAAAAATGTATTCCCTACTTCTCTAAGGTTCGAACTTACCCTATAGACGCACAGTTAGCAGCAGAATCATACTACTGGCAGGGTGAAGCACACTTCCTACTTAAAGACTACGAAAGTGCTACGGGATCATATGCGGAATTCTCACGTGCTCCAGGAGGATATCTTAGTGATTATTATCCAGCAGCTGATTACGCAAGAGGTTATTCTTTATTCAAAAGGAAGATGTACTTGGATGCACTTTCAGCTTTCAGATCTTATTTAGAAGCAAATCCCCATGACTCACCTAAGAGATTTCACGATGCACAATTGCGTACTGCAGATTGTTTCTACGCAAAGAAGGAATTCTCTAGAGCTGTTAACTACTACACTACGTGTTTAAATAACAACGACGGAAGTATTGACTACATCTTATTTCAAAGAGGCATGGCTCACAGCTTAACTGAAGAGGATGGCTCACTAGAACTACAGATTCAAGACCTAGACAAGCTACTAGACGAGCACCCGAAATCTAGATTCGTTGTAGACGCACTTTACGAAAGTGCCCGCTCACAAATCGAACTCAATCTTTTAGACGAAGCTCGTAAGAGGATTAACCGACTAATAGAAGAGCATCCTAGAAACACGAGAACTAAGGAAGCACTAGTGGACCTATGCTTAATCGGAATCAAGCAAAACAGACCCGATGATGTACTGGCAACTTGGGATAAAATAAAAACCAAATACGGTAATGATCCCATAGCTGCTGATGCGTTTCTCATAGTTGAACCTCTATTAATTGAAAATGGGCTCTTAGACGATCTTCCCCCTGCTGTAGGACTAACAGGTAGAGATATTGAAGATAGACATTTCCAAGCCGCTGTGAATCTCGCCATCAATGAAGAGTACACGAAAGCACTTCCAAGACTGGAGGAGTATATCAGAAAATATGAAAACGGCCAGCACCTTGGAGAAGCTAAGTACTACCTCGCAGCTTGCCTTAACAATGCGGGAGACGTATCGGGCGCATTACTTGCCTATGAATTCGTGATAACCCAGCCTTCATCAGACTTCACTGAAGCATCTGCCCTAGGCGCAGCTACATTGTCATGGAACTCAGGAGACTACCCTAGAGCTTTAGCCCATTACAGACTGCTCGAAGAGATAACTTCTCTTCAATCAAATAAACTGGAAGCTTCTATAGGTTCTATGAGATGCTACTACTTGTTAGGCCAACCTGACAGAGCCTTCACATACGCTAACGATGTGTACACTGACGAATCAACCCCTGAATCAATAAGGAGAACGGCTGCACTTTGGCTCGGGAGGATTAATTACGACAGCGGCGAACTAGACCATGCTCTGGCGTTTTTCACATCAACCGTTGAATTCGGTGGCAACGTAGGAGCTGAAAGTCAGTACATGATAGCTAAAATCGCGTTTGACCACAAGCTTTACAACGATGCTGAGCAGAGTATATTCACCCTTGTTGGAGAATACTCCAGTTATGAAGAGTGGAAACACAAAGGATTTCTCCTTCTAGTCAATACATACCTCGGAATGGATGATTTATTCCAAGCTAGAGCAACAGCAGAAAGCATAATCACCAATGTAGATGTAGAATGGGTTCAGGACGCATGCAGTGACTTAATGCTAACGATAGAAGGCCTTGAGGCAGCAGAATTGGACAACGAAGAAAACAAGTAATGAAAATATTAAAATTCACCCCTTTAGCTTTCGCTGTTGGAATGTTTTTCTCTTCGGGCTTAATAGCCCAAACAGATTCAGACACACTGAAAATGGACGTAACCTTTGTGGGAGAGCGTGAAATGGTTGTAAAAGATGCTCTAAAGCTACAGAGCTGGCCTGAACCTCGCTCTCTAGACAACACTAATAGAGATTTCACATACAGACTACTTTCAAAAAGACTTAACGTAAGTCCTCAATGGACGCTTATAGAGCCTGTAAGACTTAAAGTGGATGCACCATTATCTAGATTATACAGAGGGTACATCACAGCTGGATACGGCCTACATAACACTCCCCTACTTAATCTAAGTCTTACTGATCTAAGATCACGCGAGGGAACGTGGGGAATAAAGGCATCACACTTTGCTACAAACACTCCAGTTGTAGATGTTGAAGACAGGTATCAGGAGAGCCAAGGCGGGGTTTGGGCCAGTAGATTTATAGGAAAAGAAAAGGTAGACCTTTCTTTAAATGTAAATAGAAATAACATCGTTTATTACGGGCGCTCATTTGAGAATCCTATAGAAAATGACAGCGTGAGGAGTGAGAGATATTTAACCATCGGATCAGATATCGCCTTTAAATCTCACTACAGGGATTCAACGAAATTAAATCACGAGGTGAACTTTGGATGGGGAATGCTTAGCGACCTAAGTGGAACCCTTGAAAATAACTTCGAGGGTGATTTTACTATAGGTAAATTTGTAGAAACAGAGAAATACACTCTCACAGGAAGCATCAATTTCGACAGACTTACCATTGGCGAACAGAACCCGAACAACCAGTCAACCGACCAAGTAATCTTAGGTATAGAGCCCATGGTGACCACATACAAAGGCCCACTGACAGTGACCGTAGGTGCAGGAATTTGGGTTGATGCAGATCCGGAGAGCAGAAATGATGGGCAGAATTTTTATTTCTACCCTAAGGTTGATGCATCTATCCGCTTACTCAAGGACATCTTCGTTCCTTACTTGAGGATAGGTGGTGGTTTAGAACAAAACAGGTTCGAGTCCGTTCTTCAAAAGAATCCGTTCTTCTATGTCAACGTAGATGAACACCTAAAGACGACAAGCCGAAAGGCAGACATCCAACTGGGCTTACGCGGCACCATCACAAACGCTATGAGCTTTCAAGTACATGCTAGGACGGTTAAGTACGACAACTACATATATTTCTACAACGACTCATCTATGGATGGAGGCTCAAGGTTTTCCATCCTCTACGACACGTTAGGCATTAACACTTTCGGCGGTGATCTCTCATTCGTGCTCAGCAAATCCCTAAGAGCTCAATTGTCTGGCTCTGTACATAAATACAGCAAGCAGCTAGAAGATGAGAATAACGAAGCGTGGAATCTCCCTAAGTACCAAGCCTCTATAGACATAGATTACTCGTTCCTTGAAAAGTTCTCTATTAAATTGAGCACACAATTCGTGGGTGAACGATATGGGATGACAGGCATACTCCAAGAGAATCAATCTCCCCTAGTAAATGGCAACTATAAAGTGAACCTTCCTTCGTACATAGATGCGAACATCGGTTTAGAGTATAGATACACAAGCAGAACGGCGGTTTGGATTAATTTAAACAACATCACAGGGTCACAATACAAGCACTGGGACGCATATCCAAACCAAGGATTCCAGGCCTTATTCGGGGCTAGTTACTTGTTCTAATAAACCGGGATTAGGGCCATTGTGGAATACCTACGTTTATTGTGGAAAAAAGACCGTTAAAAAGGGATAAATCCTTACTGTATTCCTAGAAAGATCTGTATTTTTAAAGTCTAGAATAAAGACTCAAAAATGTCAGAAGAAATTAAAAAAACAGGGTACGACGCAGACCAAATCCTAGCCCTAGAAGGCATGGAGCACGTGCGCATGCGTCCATCGATGTATATCGGAGATGTCAACGTAAGAGGATTACACCATCTTGTATACGAGGTAGTCGATAACTCCATAGATGAGGCGTTAGCGGGTCACTGTGATACGATAGATGTTATTATCACTAAAGAGAACGGTATCAGGGTGCAAGATAACGGTCGTGGTATACCAGTAGGAATACACGAAAAGGAAGGCGTCAGCGCTCTACAAGTCGTGATGACTAAGATTGGAGCTGGTGGTAAATTCGACAAAGACTCATACAAAGTAAGTGGTGGTCTTCACGGAGTAGGTGTATCATGTGTTAACGCATTATCTATACACCTTAGAGCTGAAGTTCACAGAGAGGGAAAAGCGTACGAACAAGAGTACTCAAAGGGAGTTGAGCAGTACCCAGTAAGGGAGTGTGGTACATCTACTCATAACGGAACCATTATTGAGTTCATGCCTGACTCCAGCATCTTCGAAGTATTGGAGTATAACTACGATACACTTGCCGACAGAATGAGAGAGTTAAGCTTCCTTAATCAAGGACTCACAGTAACTCTTTTAGACGAGAGAGAACTCGCTATTCCCGAAGACGGAACTGATGCTGTGGAAGGCGTATATAAAAACGAGACGTTCTTTTCAGAGAATGGATTAAGAGACTTCGTTAATTATTTGGACGCTAATAGAGAATCTCTCATTACAGACGTTATCCATATGGTTGGGGAGAAAAGTGGAGTGCCTGTTGAGGTTGCTATGACTTACAACACTTCATTCTCAGAGAATTTATTCTCTTACGTAAACAACATTAATACTTACGAGGGTGGTACACACCTAACTGGTTTCCGTAGAGGACTCACAAATACTTTAAAGAAGTATGCTGAAAGCTCTGGCATGCTGAACAAGTTGAAGTTCGACATAAGTGGAGATGACTTTCGCGAAGGATTAACAGCGGTTGTGTCTATTAAGGTTGCTGAGCCACAGTTTCAGGGCCAAACAAAGACGAAACTTGGTAATGCTGAAGTAAGTGCTCCAGTATCTCAGTCTGTTAGCGAAATGCTAGAAGCATATTTAGAGGAACACCCTAACGATGCTAGAATAATCGTTCAGAAAGTAATCCTTGCTGCACAAGCTCGCCATGCTGCTCGTAAGGCTAGAGAGATGGTTCAGCGTAAGACAGTAATGAGCGGTTCTGGCTTGCCGGGTAAGCTCGCAGATTGTTCTGAAAAAGACCCATCTTTATGTGAGATATTCCTAGTAGAGGGTGACTCGGCTGGTGGTACAGCGAAACAGGGACGAGACAGAAAGTTCCAGGCTATCATGCCGCTAAGGGGTAAGATCCTCAACGTAGAGAAGGCTATGTATCACAAGGTCTTTGAAAACGAAGAGATAAAGAATATTTATACTGCACTAGGTGTAAAATTAGGGACGGAGGAAGATGAAAGAGCTTTAAACCTCGAAAAACTTCGCTACCATAAAATCGTGATTATGTGTGATGCGGATGTCGATGGTAGTCATATCGAGACATTAATCCTCACCTTCTTCTTCAGACACATGAAGGATCTAATCGAGAAGGGTTATATCTATATAGCTACTCCTCCACTTTATTTAGTAAAGAAGGGTAAGCAGCAGAAATATGCCTGGAATGATGAAGAAAGAGACGCGATAATTGCTGAACTTAAAGGTAAGTCTGGAGCAGATGGTGGAATAGGAATCCAACGTTATAAGGGTCTTGGAGAGATGAACGCCGAACAGCTTTGGTCTACAACACTGAACCCTGAATTCAGAACATTACGCCAAATCACAATTGAGAACGCTGTAGGCGCAGACCAAACATTCTCCATGCTAATGGGTGACGAAGTTCCACCACGTAGAGCATTTATTGAAGAGAATGCGAAGTACGCTAATATCGACGTTTAGACGTAAGTTTATAAGTTTGAGTATATAAACAGAGCCCAGATGACTGCTAGTAAACATAAAATTTGGATTACAGGAGCTAGCAGCGGAATAGGTAGGGCATGCGCTCAAGTTTACGCATCCAAAGGCTACCATGTGATTTTATCGTCTCGGCGCGAATCAGCTTTAGAAGAGGTGGCGGAAGAACTTTGCAAAGAACTTTCTTTAAGCTCAGACAGTTTCAGTATTATTCCTTTAGACCTTGCCAACTCTGGCACCTTGGCAGAAATTGCCGAGAACGTTATCTCTAAGCACGGTCATATAGACATCATGCTACATGCCGGGGGTATAAGCCAACGCTCACTTGCAATCGAGACTTCTATAGAAGTCGATAGGCGAGTTATGGAAATCGATTATTTCGGAACTGTAGCATTGACTAAGGCTCTTTTACCTTATTTCGTAAAGAGGAAGGCAGGTCAATTCGTCGTTATCACCAGTTTAATGGGCGTTTTCTCCTCCCCCCTTAGATCTGGATATTGTGGTGCTAAGCACGCCTTACACGGATTCTTTGAAGCATTAAGAGCCGAGCATTATGATGATGGGATAAGTATTACGATGGTTTGTCCTGGGTTTATAGCCACAGACATCTCTCTTAATGCAGTGGTAGGTGATGGGTCTAAGCAAGGCACCATGGACGAGAAGACGGGAGCTGGGATGTCACCCTTAGAGTGCGCGAAAAGAATATTTAAGGCAGTAAGCAAGAAGAAACCTCTAACTCTAGTGGGTAGAAGTGAGATACTTGCTGTTTATATCCAGCGATTCTTCCCTAGTTTATTGAGAATAATAATGAGAAAGGCGGCTGTTACCTGAGGATACTTGAGGACCCTTGAATCTGTTATTTAATGTACTCCCTACCCTCAACATCTAAGACCTTAGAGCGTTTCTTCAAATAACGAAGAAGCAGGAACGATATAGAAGCAATAGTCAATGTAGCTTGCCATGCTTGACTCGGACTTAAAGCTTCTACCCAGGGAAGACCTTCTGCTATCCCCTCCCTTAGAGAGTGAATAGAATTAATCGCCACGAAGGATATTACAAGTGCAAAGGCACCGTTATACTCTCTTTTAAGGACGTTTTTCAAAGAAAAGAACACACCTGGCTTTATCCACTTCAAAGTCTGAGGAAAGAAAGCCGGAATTGTTTCAGACCACTTGAGGTAAGCATCTCCGAACTGCCCCCTTAGGTACCGTTCTTCTGTCATGGCTATCAGTGTATAGTATATCCAGAAAGCGACAGAAATGGATATAGAAAGAGTGAACGACCCCGTGTACAGCACTAGTCCTAACCACATAAAGAAATTACCTAAATACAGGGGATGCCTTACATAAGAATACATACCCTTAGTATTCAGCACCATCGCGACTTGCCCCTCGGATGTGTTGCGGCCGGAAGTACCTTTAGGTACGTAACCGATTGTGAGAGCGCGTATGATTTGGCCAGAAAAACCTACTCCAACACATATCGCAACCCACCAAGGGTCATTGAAGGCAGGTGACATATCATCTCCGTAAGCAACTAATAGCGAGCCGGGAATAAGTAAAACCGGGAGTATTCCTCTCCAACGAAAAAGCCATGCGCCTTTACGCTCCATATCTTCAACTAGCGGCATGGGGAAATTGTATTAGGTGAGTTTGATCGCAACCAATTTAGAGATGCGATAAGTAATGGGTGCATATAAACATCCTCACTCAAGTAAGGCACTTCTGACCTTAAACTAGAGTGGAGAGCCGAAAGTCTAGGAGACATTTTATCTTTATCTAATAAATCTGATGCTTGAGCTGCACATAGAGCTTCGATAGCTAGAACTTGCTCTGCATTTTCTATTACCTGCCACAACTTTAATGCTGCGTTAGCACCCATACTCACATGATCTTCCTGACCGTTAGAGCTGTCAGCATTATCAGCTGAACTGGGGGTGGTGAGCTGTTTATTAAGTGAAACTAGGCTAGCAGCTGTGTACTGTGCAATCATGTAACCAGAATTAAGACCAGGGTTTTCAGCTAAAAACGCCGGAAGGTTACGCGTGCCACTCATAAGTTTAAACGTGCGTCTTTCCGAGATTGATGCCCATTCGTGAACAGCTAAAGTGAGCCTATCTAACGCCATAGCAAGTGGCTGTCCGTGAAAATTTCCGGCTGATACTACTTTATCGTCATCGGGAAAAACTAGTGGGTTATCAGTTACAGCATTCACCTCGTTTTCAAAGAGCTCCCTCACTCCTGCCACTACATCCTTAGATGCACCGTGAACTTGTGGTATACAACGGAAAGAATACGGGTCCTGGACATGCTCTCTAGCCGACTTCATTTTCTCTGACCCCGACAACCAACTCCTCACATCGGCTGCCACCTCCATGGCGCCCTTTTGGTTTCTAATTCTGTGAACGTCGTGATCAAATGGCGACTCTAATCCGCTCCAAGCCTCTAAAGACCATGCGCCTATAGCATCCGCCCAACTCATCAGATTCTCTATCCTTTTAATGGCCATGGTTCCGTAACCTAGCATCATCTGAGTTCCGTTTATCAGAGCCAGACCTTCTTTAGGACCTAACACCAACTTACTCCATCCCATTTTCTCAAGTGCCACAGTTGATGGAACTGGATCCCCACCACAAATTCTTACTGTCCCTTCTCCTATCAATGGTAAAACCAAATGGGACAGAGGAGCCAAATCTCCCGAAGCACCCAGCGAACCTTGCCTTGGAACTACTGGAATAATATCGTTAGCGAGCATATCTAAAATGCGTTGAATAGTAGCCAAATGCACTGCAGAATGACCTTGACCTAAGGACTTCGCCTTAAGAAGCAGCATAGACCTCACAATCTCTTGGGGAATCTCTTCTCCCACACCACAAGCATGAGAAATCAGTATGCGCCTCTGAAGATCCGCCAGGTTTTTATCATCAATTCTGGTATTAGCTAATGACCCGAAGCCAGTGTTAACACCGTACAAAGTATCGCCCTTAGTTGCTATCCTATTAGCAAGATAAGCATGACATTTTACTACCTGCTCCACCACCTGAGGTGCTATGCTAGACTGAGGATTCGCATCTAACCTTTTATAGACATCCTCTAGCTTCCACCACTCATTATCTAATAAGAAATAATTATCAGCATTCATGGCCGAAAGATACCCACGAGGAGCACTAACTTGGGCCTCTAAATTGCAACTGTTACTAATATGAGATTTTTAAATTGTATCTGTTTTGTTTTAATGTCTGTTACTGGTGTTTCAGCCCAAACAAACAACTCCATAGACTTCACTGAATACGACCTCGACAACGGTCTTCACGTCATTCTTCACGAAGATCACAGCACTCCCATTGTCGCTGTGACAGTGATGTATCACGTGGGTTCTAAAAACGAAGACCCCTCGCGAACCGGAATGGCTCACTTCTTCGAGCACCTCCTATTTGAAGGTAGTGAAAACATTGCACGAGGTGAGTTCGACAACTATGTAGAAAACGCAGGAGGAGTCCTCAATGCTAACACAACCCAGGACAGAACATTCTACTATGAGCTTCTACCCTCAAACCAATTAAAGCTGGGCTTATGGTTAGAGTCTGAAAGAATGCTTCATGCAAAAATCCAACAGATAGGTATAGACACCCAAAACGAAGTCGTAAAGGAAGAGAAACGCATGAGAGTCGACAACAAGCCCTATGGCAACTTGTTAGAAAAAACTATGGAAGCTTGCTATGATGAGCACCCCTATCAGTGGACTCCCATCGGATCCATGGACCATCTTGATGCAGCAACACATGAGGATTTCATGGACTTCTACAAAACATTCTACGTGCCAAACAATGCTACACTAAGTATTGCCGGTGACATTGACATCATATCTACTATTGAACTTATAGACTTGTATTTCTCTGACATTCCTATGGGAAATAAAGACATATACATTCCTACGATTGTTGAGAAAACACGTGCTGAGGAGAGAAGGAGCATCATTTATGGAAAAGACAGACTACCTCTTGTAGTGCAAGCCTACCCCATCCCCGCACAAGGAACGCCTGACTACTATGCCGTTGATATGCTTAACCAAGTACTGAGCGGTGGAGCTTCAAGCCGCCTTAACCGCAGCGTAGTAGATGAAAAACAACTAGCCTTATACTGCGGTGCTTTCAGCTTCGGACTAGAACACCCAGGACTAACTCTAGCATTCGCAATGGTGAATATGGGCGTGGAGCCTGCTGACGTAGAGGCCGCGATGAATGAAGAAGTTGAGCATTTAAAGTCAGAACTCATTTCAGACAGAGAGCTTCAGAAGTTGAAAAACCAAATCGAATCCAACTTCGTTTCTTCAAATTCCTCCATGGCAGGAATAGCTGAATCATTAGCTAATTATTACACATATTTCGGAGATGCGAATCTAATAAACACAGAAATTGACAGGTATTTAGCTATTACAGCTGAAGACATTAAAAGAGCTGCAAATTCTTATTACAACTCTAGCTCTAGGGTTACTATTTACTTCCAACATAACGACACGAAAGGTGAATAATATTATGGGATTATATTTAAACAAACACATTCGGACACTCGCTGTTTTATTAGCTACTGCTCCTTTCTCTTTGCTAGGCCAAATCGACCGAACTCGAGCACCTGAACCAGGACCGGCCCCGGTAATAGAGCTTGGCGAATCTACCGTAACTGAACTACCTAACGGCCTTACGCTTATCGTAGTTGAAAACCACAGACTTCCTGAGGTTAGTTGGAGCTTGAGATTAGACTACTCTCCTGTTCTAGAAGGAGCTACCTCAAGCATGTTCGGTGAACTTATGCGCTCAGGAACCACCACGAAAACTAAGGCTGAACTCGATGAAGCTATAGATTTTCTCGGCGCTTCTTTAAACGCTTCATCAACTTCATTAAGTGGGTCATCTCTTACAAAGCATTCAGATGAACTGCTAAAGCTCATGTCCGACGTGCTGTATAACCCTGCATTTTCTGATCATGAAATAAATAAACTCAGAACACAAGCATTGTCTGGGTTAATGGCAGATGAAACGTCGCCAGATGCAATTTCCCATATTCTTACTAGAACTCTTAACTACACACACCAACACCCATACGGGAAGGTGACTACAGCTGAAAGTCTAGAGTCGTTGAATCGTGATGATTTCGTGAGTTTTTACGACAGATATTTCAGGCCTAATATCGCTTACCTAGTAGTGGTAGGAGATATTAACCCCGAGGAAGCATATAATATGGCTGCAGAGTATTTCGGAGACTGGGAAAAGGCAGACGTACCGTATGTAAGATGGGAGGTGCCGGCAAGGGCTAGATTTAATAGGGTTTGCTTTTCTCCAATTGAAGGAGCTGTTCAGTCTACAATAAAACTAACCCACACAATTAACATGGCTCCCGGTTCTGAAGACGCTATTGCCGCTTCAGTCATGAATAGCATTCTGGGTGGAGGAGCGTTTTCTGGCCGCTTGATGCAAAACCTCCGTGAGGACAAAGCCTTCACATATGGCGCTAGATCTAGCTTTAGCACCGACCCGTATGTAGGTTCATTCACGGCATTTGCAGACGTCAGAAACGAAGTGACAGACAGTTCTATCGTTGAGTTTTTAAATGAAATTAGGCGAATGATCAGTGAACCCGTTGATAGCTCTACTCTGGCCTTGACGAAGAACTATATGACTGGATCATTTGCCAGAAATCTTGAAAGCGCATGGACTGTAGCATCGTTTGCTTTCAACATTGAGAGATACGGATTACCTAATGATTATTACTCTACTTATCTAGAGAAGCTCGCTGCAGTATCCATAGAAGACATTCAACGAATTGCAAAGAATCACCTGAAACCCGACCAAATCTACATTACTTGCGTAGGGTCTAGAGACGTCATTCCAAGTCTAGAGAAATTCTCTACCCATGGAATTGTGGAATTATTCGACGCCTACGGTAAACCGCTAATAGAAAGACGTGATGCAGCCCCAGGAATAACCGCTAAATCCGTTATTAGAGATCATTACCAATCAATAGGTGGGGTTAAAGCTTTATCAAAGATAAAAACCCTAAAGAAAACTGGATCTATTGAGATCGGCGGCGCTATGACACTAGGATATAGTCAAATAAATTACTTTAAAAAGGGGGCCCGCGGGGCACATCGTTCTTTCAGCATGTCAGGTCAAGAAATAATAACTAACACAATAACTGATGAAGGTGGTGTTGAAGCACAAATGTCACCTTTAAAAGCAATGGAGGGAAGTGATCTACTTAAAAATCAATGGCGCTCACTATCACTCACCTACTTGTTAAATCCTGAAGAATATAGCATCTCAACTGAATTGCTAGGTGTTGAGAACATTAATGGTGTTGAATACCACGTGGTTAAGTTTGCTAGAACGGATATTCACGTTGACTTAACCTGTTACTTCGAACTTGAGAGCAAGCGATTAACGATAACTAAAGAATCGCCTAGCACTTTAGAACAGGATATGACTAGCACAACTAATTACAATAATTATTTGGACCAGGGTGATGGCATTTCATTCCCAATGGAGGTGATTAGTATTACAGGGATACAAAGAATGTCCATAAGAATAAGTAATGTAGAAATTGATGGTGAAATTGATCACACTAAATTCACCTTAGATTAAGTTAGTGACACTGAATACAATCATGACAGACACATCAACCCCGTTAGTAGATTTAAGGAACGTAAGGCTTAATCAAGCCGAACACATAGTGCTGGATAACGTCAATCTCCTTATCGTTCCGGGTGAGTTTATCTACTTGATAGGAAAGACCGGCAGTGGGAAGTCTAGTTTACTGAGAGCTTTGTACGGAGATTTAGTGATGGCGAAAGGTGATGGCGAAGTATGCGGAATGAAGTTAAACGAACTGAATAGGCGTAACGTTCATAAGCTGAGAAGGAAATTAGGAATCGTGTTTCAAGATTTTGGTCTATTAACCGATAGAACAGTAGACAAAAATTTAGAGTTTTCTCTCAGAGCTACTGGATGGAATGATAAGGCAAGGATTTCTGACCGAATAAACGAGGTTTTAGAACGAGTCGGACTGGGTACGAAGGGGTATAAATTTCCACATGAATTATCTGGCGGCGAGCAGCAGCGCGTGGCAATAGCAAGGGCATTGCTGAATGAGCCCGCTCTTCTAATTGCCGATGAGCCCACGGGGAATTTAGATCCAGAAACAACGAGAAACATCTTAGAGTTGATGCATGGATTAACTGCTGGTGGTTGCAGTGTGGTGATGGCTACACACGATCATGCGTCCATGAGCTCATTCCCAGGCAAGAAACTTCTTTGTGAAAATGGTGTAATAACTGAAGTGTAGTCTGCGAAACATGGCTCATTCTGCAAACAAACCCATTCTAAGCGTAGTTATACCCTCGTACAATCAGTTAGAGGGATTGAAGAGAACCGTAAACTCGTTACTGGGGCCTTCAGAAGACAAATGGTTAGAAATAGTCGTGTCTGACGGTGCTTCTACTGACGGGAGTGCTGAGTGGCTACTAGAAAACGTAGAACTAATACATCACATTAGAATCGCTCCAGACAATGGTATTTATGACGGCATGAACCTAGGAGTGGAAATGGCTGGCGGTGAGTGGGTTTGGTTTTTAGGAACCGGCGACACACCCACAGGCAATGCTCTTGTGGAACTAAGGGGAAAGCTTGAGAGTGAGGAGGAGTCATGTATGTTAGCTTACGGTGTTCATTTACTTCCACCACGCGAGCCAGGGGTTCCAGAGTTTTATACTCCTATTTGGGACGAAACCCTAAATATAAGAAACACCCTTCACCATCAGGGTGTGATTTACTCGAAAGACTTACTCGCGAACAGCCCATTCAGCCTCGAATACAGAGTACTTGCAGACTACCACCTTCATCTCGTTCTAATGAAAGAAGGCATAAAGTGCAAGTGTGTGAATATCGTTATTGCCGAAGTAGACTCAGGCGGAGTAAGCAGGCAGTTTACAGCAGAGCTATACCGAGAAGAAAGAGCACTTAAACGCGATGCTATAGGAGGTTTGCCTAGCTGCATATTTCAAGGAGTTACGACTAGATTAAAACATCTTTGGAAAACCATATGTCGGTTGGTCTCGAAATAGAAAAACTACTTCTCATTGACCCAAGGCTGTAGAAGGGCTAGATCTAACGACTCTTGTATATGATGTGAGTCCACACCCCAATGTAATTTCTCTCTAGCAATCATACATGAGCGGAACCACTCATCTCTAGGCGTAGACAACACTCTTTCTACCGCTGACGCAATCTCATCTGAGGTTACCTCCCGTATCACCACTCCTACATTATGGTCTTCAACTATGCGTTTTACTTCAACCATAGGGCTGGCTACAATAGGGAGTCCTACATGTATGAAGTCAAATAATTTATTCGGAAGACTAAGTTGGTAGTTTTCGTGAAGTGCTTTATCCAAGCTCAAACCCACATCAGCCGCGGCTGTCAATTCTCTAAGTTTTTCGTACGGAATACGTGGGATACAGAAAAGACGACCCTTCCACCGGTCATCATCTACTCTATTTAATGACTCCTCCCACTCCACTCCGGATCCCACAAGTACTAATGTAACATCCTTCATCACGGCTAAAGCATCTACCGCATCAGACGTTCCTCTATCTCTATCCATAAACGCTCCTTGCAGTAGTAGTATAGGTTTATCAGTAGGTACGTTGTATTGCGAAAAGGGCTCTCTAGGACTAACCGTGGGGACTTCGCTTAATACTGGCATGTTTCTTAGAACACCCACATCAACAGAGTATCTATCTATAAACTTCTTTGCTATGGAGTTATTTACAGTTAGCATACGTCCTATCCTAGTGACTGTATATTTTTCTATCATTAACCACACTAGACGTCGAAGGGGTTTTCCTGTAAGACCTGCAGCTTCTGTGAAGAATTCATGAGAGTCATAAACAACGGGCAACCCTCTCCTTCTACCGATAATTAATGCCGGCAGAAGAGTATCTAGATCATTTGCCCATATAGCTTCAATGTCAGCAGTCTTAAGCCAGCTTATTAATCGACGTTGCAGCTCTAGGTAGAACATAAATCCAGATTCGTACTTCATCTTAAACCGCACTGCCGTTCCTGGGCCAGAGTAATCAGAGGAGTCTGGGAGTTCTCTTCCTATTAAAACAGGCTCGTGTCCGTTAGAGATAAATACGTCACAGGTTTTCTTAACTCTTTGGTCAAAGACCAAATCATTAGACACTAAGACGGCAATTTTCATTTAAGTGTCATTTGAGAGTACCTGCCTTTATTTGTTCTAAAACGCGTTTTGTGTATCTCGGAAAATCTCCCTTCATCATCCATCCAAAATATCCTGGGTCTCTTTCCAAAAGATCCACAGCTGACACTCCTTTATGTTTACCGAAATTAAATACGATCACATCATCCTCATTGTAAATAAGCCTTCCAGCTAAATCTACATTCTTATTTCTCTGACAGAATAAATGAAGCTCTTCCATGTCTAACGGTACCGGCCCCACTGTTTCTCCTCTACTATCAGAAATAGTAGCCTCCTTGTACCTGTCTAATTGAGATATTAATGTTTCGAGGGTGGCAGCTGTGTCTGGATAAGCTTCGTGAGCTCCCTCCAACTCTTTATTGCAATAGAATTTATATGCGGCCTTTAAGGTCCTTTGCTCCATTTTATGAAAGATGTTCTGGACATCAATGAGGTTGCGACCTTCGACACCGAAGTCTACTCCCACTCTCATAAACTCTTCAGCTAACATCGGGACATCGAACCTATTGCTATTAAAGCCGCCTAAGTCACATCCATCAAGGAAATTAGCGAGATTAGGCGCTAGCTGACCGAAGGTAAATTTATCTGCAACATCCTCATCATAAACGCCGTGCACTAGGCTAGACTCTAAAGGGATAGGCATTTCTGGATTGACTAGAATTCTATGCTCTGCTCCAGCTTTCTCTGGTTTACGTACTACAGTACCGTCAGGAGAAACCTTAATCATAGCTATCTCTACTATCCTGTCTGTTCCAACTTGAGTACCCGTGGTCTCAAGATCAAATACTACTAAAGGTCTTTTAAGTTTAAGGTTCTTCAATCCCTCTTCAAATCCTATTGCCATTTCATTTAATTTATGAAATCTAAGATACGCACCTCAACGCGAGTGTGGCAAACAATATTACAGACGAATCGATTTAATTAACCTTCGATAGGTCTATCTATAGAAAAGCCCTCTAGATAGTCGGCAACTCGTTTCACAAAACTTCCTCCAAGCATACCATCGACTACTCTGTGATCATAGCTATGAGAGAGGAACATCATGTGACGCACGGCAATTACATCTCCTTCTGGAGTTTCTAGAACAGCTGGCTTTTTACGTATCGCACCTAGTGCTATAATACCCACTTGTGGCTGATTGATAATCGGTGTTCCCATTACATTTCCGAACGTACCCACGTTAGACATTGTGTACGTACCTCCTGAAACATCATCTGGCCCTAATCTACCTTCCCTAGCTCTAGTAGCTAAGTCATTAATCTGACGGGCTAGTCCTTGAAGATTATACTGGTCAGCATACTTAATAACTGGTACTATTAAATTACCAGTAGGTAGAGCTGCTGCCATACCGAGATGAATGGCTTTGTGATAAACGATAGTGTCGCCATCAATACTAGCGTTCACACCAGGGAAATCACTTATTGCTTTAATAATAGCTTCGGCAATCAAGGGCGTAAAGGTTAGCTTTTCACCGAACTTCTGTTGGAATTCGTTCTTGTTTTTATTCCTCCATTGTACTAATGCAGTAACATCCGCTTCCACGAAAGAAGTAACATGAGGTGAGGTTTGGACTGAATCAACCATATGGTTAGCTATGAGCTTTCTCATTCTATCCATCTCAACTAAATCATAACCTCCAGACACAGACTTAAAGGATGGATGTGGCTCGTGGGAAGATTTACTTACGTTGTGAATGCTAGACTTTATATGTGTCGGCTTAGGAGACGTAACAGCAGTCTTAGCAAAAGATTTAACAGGAGCCTTACCAGAAGCACCCTGCACATTAGACTCTATGAAGCTGAGGATATCCTTTTTCGTGACTCTTCCCTCTGTCCCTGTACCATCTATAGATTCAAGTTGTTCCATAGAAACACCTTCTTCTGTAGCAATACTTCTTACTAAAGGAGAATAGAATCTTCCAGAGGGACCATTTCGTTCAGGGGCAGAACTAGTTTCGACTGTAGTCGTTGGTGAAATTTCAGTATTAGGCTCAGACTCTTTAGGAGCTTCTGTAGATGCGGTTGTAGAAGCTGGTATTGCGGCAGGAGTCCCTGCATCTTCTCCACTTATTTCATATCTAGCAATAGGTGCTCCCACAGGAACTACATCACCTTCAGACACTAACCACTCAACAAGAGTTCCATCTTCAGGAGCTGGAACCTCACTATCTACCTTATCAGTCGCTATTTCAACGATTGCTTCATCAGACTCAACACTTGAACCAGCGTCGACCATGAGTTTAGTAATAGTAGCTTCTGCTACACTCTCACCCATCTTAGGAAGTAGAATTTCAATAATCGCCATACTATCAGTTTTCGTTTTGCAAAAGTAATGAGTTCAGAACAAGCTTTAGGTCTTCAAACCAATGGTAATATCTCGCATACGATAAACTCAACCTCTCCGAAACTCTAATGTCGTTAGAATCAACGGCCTTAAGGACATATGGACGAGAGAAAGCTCCGCTTTTTGTGCCGGGAATATCTATTCCAACCCATGTTTTTGTGCCTAAAAGCACCTGAAAGGCATGTAATACCCATCGGAAACGAGAGAAAATCAACAGTAAAGGGAAGAATAAAATGATACTAAGAGAGGAGATGATGTCAAATAGTCTTTTCGAGCGTTTTGCAGAAGCTCCATAAATAGCCCTGTCTAGTTCAGTAACCGGATCTGGACTAGGTCCACCTGCTCCCACTAAGGACCCGTCGTCGCTCCATGCAATTCTACAATGAAGGATCTTGCCTGACAGAGACGCAAGAACTGAAATTATTTCACTAGCCGTTACATCACGACCACTAAACACGACCTCGCCTATTTTATGTACTCTCACATAATCCACTATTGAATGAAGTTCAGAAGGTGACATAATTCGGGTAATACATTCAGTTTTTTCATCCTGTGGATCTACCTTATCTAGCAGTTGTAAAATCGCCTTTGTGTCCTCGTTATTACCCACGACTAATCTATTAACAGAGGGCTTACCTAATCTCCAGCCGCCTAGTACGACCCTGCCTAATGTTACTATACTAGCAAAGCTCACGGTGCCCAGTAATAATATAGCACGGCTGAATCGTAAAGACTCTGGCAACAGCCCATATAATGCTAATAACACGACGGCACCCACGCCTATCCCCTTCATAACTCTTCTCGGGATCCATGGCTTATCATACCCACCAAATATCCAAAGCATAAATACAGTAAAAACAGAGTAACCAGCTTGAATCTTGAGGGTTTGGGCAAAATCATAAGTAATACCCGAATAATCCGAGTAGAGAAGAGTAACACACACGAGGGCTGCGAATAGGGCTACTAGCTCCAGCATCGGAACCCATAGATTCGCGACGGCTCTTTTTAAAATCGACAGCCCTGCCCTAGCGTAAATAGCTATGCGTATCAGCATGTTGAACAGCCTCGCCTGCCCTCCCTCAAAGTGTTTAGCTGCGAAAATGAGCATTGCTTTATAAAATACCGTCACATAATTCAGACTGCCTTTCTTAGTGCTCTCACCCTTGTAATGGATGATTTTTGTTTCGGCGAAATAATGATTTTCCCAGCCTCCTTTGATAATTCGCCAGCTAAGATCTATGTCTTCTCCGTACATAAAGAATGCTTCATCTAAAAGCCCCACGCTATCTAAGGTGGTCTTCCTCATCCACATGAAAGCTCCACTAAGAACTTCTATTTCGGAGTTTTCTTCACGAGATAGATGACCTGCGTAATACGAGTTCAGAGTTACTGAAGAAGGAGCCAAGCGGAAAAGTCCTGAGATGCGGCACAAAGAAGCCCATGGGGTAGGAAGACCGCGCTTGCTCTCTGGCAAGTAAACTCCACTTCCGTCAAACATAGGAACACCCATGCCGCCAAGTTTCGGGTGTTTGTCAGAAAACTCAATACACTTCTTAAAAGTGTCCTCACTTACGACTGTATCTGGATTCAGCAATAGGATATACTCACCCACCGACTGCACAATAGCAATGTTATTTGCAACAGCGAACCCCACGTTCTCACTATTTCTAATCAGCTTAACATTGGGGAATCTGCTCTCCACCATATCACATGTTCCATCAACAGAAATATTATCTACTACGAACACCTCGACGTCATCTGCACCCACCTGCTCTACCGCCCGCTCTACGGACACTAGGCATTGAGCTAGAAAAGTCTCAACATTATAACTGACAATAATTACACTAAGCTTCATAGGGAAGTCTATTGTCTATTGAACGTGAAAGCGTGGCTTCGTCGGCGTGTTGCAGAGCTTCTCCAACCCCCACTCCTCTAGCTAGAGTTGTGACTGTGACAGAAAACGGTGATAGTTTTTTATATAAATAAAAGGACGTTGTGTCGCCTTCCATTGTCGCGGGCAAAGCGAAAATGATTTCCACTTCTGGCACCACCTCAGGACTTGTATCGCTAATTCTACTAATCAGTGTTTCTAGGTTTATGTCTTTAGGGCCAATGCCGTCCATAGGACTGATCACACCTCCAAGCACGTGAAACATGCCTCGGAAATTTCCTATGTTTTCAATTGCTAAAAGATCTCTGATATCCTCTACTACACAAATCAGATGTTGATTCCTCGTGGGATTAGCACAGATGCTGCACACGTCCTCTTCAGTCAGATTATGACAAACCTTACAAGGAACCACTCCGTCACTCATAGCTATCAATGAATTAGCTAGAGAGTGCACCCTTTCGGAATCTCTTTGCAACAGGCTAATCGCAAGGCGTAGAGCCGTTTTACGACCTATACCTGGCAGTGTTGCTATTTGGTCTACAGCAGCTTCAATTAAACGTGACGGGAGTTGATGCACGGTGTAAAGATAAACCGCGTAGCTCGCCTCCCGCACCTTACTTTTGACACTATGACGCCAACCCTATTTCTGACGATCGCACTCACATATATAGCAGTGCTTTTTTTGATCGCTAAATTAACTGGAGGTAAGAGCGATGGGGATGGGTTTTTCCTCGCGAACAGATCAGCTCCATGGTACGTAGTAGCCTTCGGAATGGTGGGTGCATCGCTCAGCGGTGTGACTTTCATCTCAATACCGGGATGGGTAAAGACCCAGGACTGGACATATCTACAAATGGTTTTCGGGTACATGGCCGGATATGTATTCATTATGGTGGTCTTACTCCCGCTGTACTATAAAATGGGACTCACTAGTATTTATTCATATTTAGGAGAAAGATTTGGTCCAAAAGCACATAAAACCGGGTCCTCATTTTTCATACTAAGCCGGGTCATTGGAGCGTCATTCAGATTGTTTTTAGTAGCTATAGTTGTCGAGTTAGCCATACTGGAACCCATGTTCGCTTCGGGAGGCGAAGTCCCTGGGTGGGCTTTTGCCGTGACGGTAGCGACTATACTAGCGATCATATACCTCTACACGAAAGAAGGTGGTATGGCGACAGTGATTTGGACTGACACATTACAAACCGCATGCATGTTAGGCGCGGTAATTCTAACCGTTCTGGCTATTTCTCAAGCGCAGGGGGTAAGTCTGTCAGATATCCCTAAACTGATAGAGGACGGCGGAATGACTAAGGTTTTCGTTTTTGACGACTGGAAGGCCGGGAATCACTTCGCAAAGCACTTTCTTGCCGGAGCCTTTGTGTGCATCGCTATGACTGGCCTCGATCAGGATATGATGCAGAAAAACCTCTCGTGTAAAGATCTGAAATCCGCAAGACTTAACATGGGGACTTTCGCAATAGTTCTCCTCGCGGCTAACGTTCTCTTCTTAGCTCTAGGTTCCCTTCTATACATACAGGCAGCATCAGAGGGATTAGAGATTCCAGAGGCAACAGATAAGCTATTCCCTACCCTTGCTCTAGGAGGGACCTTGGGTACGTGGATGGGCGGGGTGTTTCTAGTAGGGCTGCTAGCCTCAGCTTTCAGCTCTGCAGACTCTGCTCTTACAGCTCTTACCACTTCAGCGTGTGTGGACTTGATCGAGACGGAGAAGCTGGAGAAAGAGAAGGCCACTAGTATTAGAAAGAAAGTCCACATATTAATGGCATTCGTTCTGTTCCTAGCCATCATAGCATTCAACCTGGTAAATGACACAAGCGTTGTTGCTGCATTGTTTACCGTAGCTAACTATACCTACGGGCCGCTTATAGGATTGTTCTTTTACGGGTTGTTGTCAAAGAGAATGCCTTCGGATAAACTCATACCGTATGTGGCCATCCGCGCACCTATTATTTGCTTTATCCTCGAATATACTTTGAACGCAAAATACGGGTTCAGTTTTGGGTTCGCTCTTCTTCCAATTAATGGTGCAATTACTGCGCTAGGGTTAGCCCTTCTACCGAAGAACACATTACCTTTGCCCCGGTAAATTTCCACACTCAACTCTAGCATGAATAATCGTACTTCTGACCTTCTAAACAGACTTTCTGAATCGGCAACAATAGCTATGGCAACAATGGCTAGAGAGCTTAAAGAATCAGGTATTGACGTAATTTCTCTTTCCCTAGGAGAGCCTGATTTTGACACCCCAGAGCCTCTAAAGCAAGCTGGTATTGATTCTATCAACAACAACGAAACTCACTACACGCCAGTGGCTGGAACAGCGAGAGTCAGAGAGGGAATTGCTAAGAAGTTTTTAAGAGATAATGGTCTTACTTATTCTCCAAACCAAATCGTAGTATCCACTGGCGCAAAGCAATCTCTCGCTAACGTAGTGCTATCAATAGTAAACCCAGGTGAAGAAGTAATACTTCCAGCACCATATTGGGTTAGCTATGTCGAGATAGTAAAACTCGCAGGCGGAATACCAGTAGTACTTCCCACAAGCATCGATGATGATTACAAGATCAGTCCAGAAGCTTTAGAAGCGGCAATAAATCCTAATACCAAAATGGTTATGTACAGCTCACCCTGTAACCCTTCTGGTTCTGTGTACACAAGGGAAGAGACTGAAGCCATTGCGGAAGTTCTCATGCGTCACGATAACATCATTACTGTTAGTGATGAGATTTACGAGCTTATTAACTTCACACCTAGACACGCCAGTCTCGCAGGAGTACCTGGAATGATGGACAGAGTTGTAACCGTTAACGGCGTATCAAAGGGATTCGCTATGACGGGATGGAGACTAGGCTACATAGGCGCTCCTAAGTGGATTGCCGATGCATGTAATAAGATTCAAGGTCAGTTCACTTCAGCTCCATGCTCCATAGCTCAAGCAGCAGCGGCAGCAGCTGTAGAGGCTGATCCAAGCATCTCTAATCACATGCTCGAAGCGTTCCTCAGAAGAAGAGACCTAATGCTTAACGAACTTAGTAAGGTGCCTGGAATGAAGCTTAACAAACCCATGGGCGCGTTCTACTTATTCCCGGATGTGAGTGCACTATTCGGAAAAAGTTTTGAGGGGAGAACCATAAACAATGCTAATGACGTGGCTATGTACCTTATTGAAGAAGCACACGTTGCTACAGTAAGCGGCATAGCATTCGGTACTCCTGAGTGTATCCGTCTTAGCTACGCTGCCGCAGATGATGTTCTTATCGAAGCAGCTACTAGGATTAATAAAGCAATTTCAAAGCTCTCATAACCCCATATATGCTAAATAAACTCAATCAAATACCTAACCTGAGCGTACTCGTTGTAGGTGATGTTATGTTTGATGCTTATCTATTTGGTAAAATAGAGCGAATGAGCCCAGAAGCGCCTGTGCCAGTGGTTAGTTTGACGCGAAAAGATGAAAGAATCGGTGGAGCAGGAAACGTCGCTTGCAACGCTATCTCATTGGGAGCCAAGGCACATATAGCCACAGCCATAGGAGATGATGACGCCGGTGAAAAGATGCTGAGTCTGCTAATGACAAGAGGTATAGGCATTAAGGCGTGCGTTATAGAAAAAGGCAGACCTACGACTATAAAAACCAGAATCATTAGTGATGAAGAGCATATGCTTAGGGTTGATAATGAAACCACCGCGAGCATACTTACCTCAACCACTGACACTATCATTGAAAAATGCGCTAGCATCTTAGAAGAAGAATCAATAGATGTGATCATTATTGAGGATTACGATAAGGGAGTTATGGGTGATAAATTATTTTCTTTCCTTAAAGAAGAGTCTCTCAATCGTAACATACCGTTAGCTGTGGACCCTAAGCTGAAGAACTTCGACCTTTACAAGGGCGTAGATTTATTCAAGCCTAATTTGAAAGAATTACGTGAGGGAATACCCACAAGCATAACAACTGAAGAGCACATTTCTCTTGAAAAAGCTGTGGATACACTTCACGAAAATCTTAACCCAAAAATATCTCTTACTACTCTGGGTCCGGATGGGATGTGGATTCACTCTCCGTTGAACGACGTGAACCACCACCACACAAAGGGCATTGAAAGGAACATCGTGGATGTTAGTGGAGCAGGAGATACTGTTATCACAGTAGCTGCTTTGATGCTGGCTGCTTGTGCAACACCTCAAGAGATAGCAAGAGCTGCAAATATTGCAGGAGGATTAGTGTGTGAGCAAAGTGGTGTAGAAGAGATTAGTATGGAACTTCTAATAAAAGAGTTAGAGTAATGGGAACTAAAGTCACACCGTACACAGATCCGGAAAACGAATCTAAAAAGAAACAGGTTCAACGCATGTTTGACAGCATTGCGCATAAATACGATTTCCTAAACCATCTATTTTCAATGGGCATAGACGTGCTTTGGAGGAAACGATGCATTCGACTTTTAAGGAAAGAGAATCCGTCTACTATCCTTGATATGGCGTCTGGCACCGGAGACTTCGCAATAGAAGCCATTCGAATGGGAATTGATGCTCATGTCACAGCTATGGATCTATCTCAAGGCATGCTTGATGTAGGAAAAGTGAAAGTAAATAAAAGAGGTTATGAGAAATCGATAACTCTAATGCAGGGCGACTCCGAGAACTTACCCTTTGAGGATAATTCATTTGATGCGTACACAGTGGGTTTCGGCGTAAGAAATTTTGAGAATCTAGATAAAGGGCTGTCAGAAATGTATAGAGTTTTAAAACCAAACTCTATTACAGTTATACTTGAATTCAGCAAGCCTAAACAGTTTCCTATCAAGCAGTTATTCGGTTTTTATTTTAAATTTATAATGCCCGCACTAGGAAAGCTAGTCTCTAGAGATTCTGCAGCTTACACCTACTTACCAGAGAGCGTTATGGCTTTCCCAGAAGGCGATGAATTCCTAAACAAACTGAAGACGGCAGGGTTTATCGAATTGAGTGCAACTTCACTTACAGGTGGAATCGCGAGCATATACATCGGTCGTAAACCAGCATGATACTCCGAGTCTCCCCTAGCCTTCTTTCTGGACAGGTCGCAGCACCGAGTTCTAAAAGCTTAAGCCAAAGATTCATCGCAGCCTCGCTCCTAGCTAGCGGACCCTGCAAGATTTTCGGGCTATCGGACTGCAATGACTCTACAGCTGCACTCGAGATCGCCGCTAACCTAGGGGCGGAAATTGAACTAGGCACTAACGCAATCCTCCTAACCCCATCTCCTAATGGAATCCCACGCCCTCGACAAAGTGAATTATCAGCTAGAGAATCTGGCCTTTCACTGAGGATGTTCTCCGCGTTCGTGGCTCTTTCCAGTGAAACGGTGGTCTTTTCGGGCAATAAGACTCTTCTATCTAGAGACCAAACCCTAATCACAACAGGACTCCAAGCATTAGGAGCTAGTGCAGACTCTAACAACGGCAAACCACCACTCACCATAACGGGCCCCATAACGGGCGGTGAGGTGAGCCTTGACGGCAAAGGCGGATCTCAGTTCTTAACTGGCCTTCTCCTAGCCCTCCCATATGCTGACCACGACTCAGTTATTCACGTCAAGGACCTTGTGTCTAGGCCCTACATGAGCATGACACTTGAGGTCATGAGCACCTTCGAGCTTGACTACACGCATGAAGAAAAGGATGGAGAGGATGTTTTCCACATACCGGGAAATCAAAGCGGTAAAGGTGGAGAGTACGCTATTGATGGTGACTGGAGTTCTGCCGCAAACCTTCTAGTTCTAGGTGCATTATGCGGAAGACCTGATCTTGAAGTGACGGGTATTAGGGGCGATTTTACACAGGCAGACTCGGGCATAAAAGGCGCCCTGCTCTTTGCCGGCTACCACCTACTCGGAACGGATGGCGGATTGAGCATTAAAAAGAAGCGGCCTCGAGCACTGAACTTAGACTTAACTAACTCTCCGGACCTATTCCCCGCTCTAGCAGCACTTGCCGTGTTTGCGAAAAAGCCTTCTAAATTCAAAGGGGTAAGCAGATTAGGCAACAAGGAGAGCTCTAGAGCGGAAGTGCTACAGATCGAGTTCGAAAAGGCAGGAATTAGGATTGATATTGATGGCGACACCATGATAGTTCACCCTGGAAAACCTCAATCATGCAGGATTAACTCCCACGGGGACCACCGTATTGCCATGGCTGCGGCTATACTGGGCTGTGCCGCAGCACCTATAGAGATTCAAGGCGCAGAGTGTGTAGCGAAGAGTTATCCTGGGTTTTTTGATGACTTAAGTGCTTTAGGTGCAGAAATAAATGCCGTCAGCGAGTAACTTTACTAAATGAGAATACATCTAATAGCTATAGGGGGAAGTGCGATGCACAATTTCGCTCTTGCTCTTGCTCATTTGGGGCACGATGTTAGCGGAAGC
>Ga0308023_1000035_pt1 | contig 40050 bp, 60 predicted proteins | sample Neamet418_FD_201294 | JGI IMG/M metagenome (GOLD analysis project Ga0308023, IMG submission 201294) | Marine microbial communities from water near the shore, Antarctic Ocean - #418 | ecosystem: Environmental > Aquatic > Marine > Unclassified | place: Southern Ocean | collected 2014-10-03
TGATTAAATTCATTATTCCTTTTTTTGTGTCTGAAGCATAAAGAGTTTTAATTTTTTTTTCATTTTCTAAAACAGTTACCCATTCCCTTTGAATTTTAGATACAAAATATAATTTATCTAAAAATTCAATTTCATAATTTTGTCCTTCCAACCTTATGCTATTATAAGTTTTCATATTCTAATATTTTTTCTTTTATTTCCTCTTCTTCTTTTGCTAATATTTTAAACGCTTGAAATCCTATTCCCTGCATTTTTTGCAATTTAACAATTAAATTTAATTGAATGTTTAATTCTTTTATTTTATCCCTGTTTATCTTTAATATATTCATAAATTTCATTTTCATTTAAATCTTCAAATCTTTCTGCAATATCTTTTGCTATTAAAATTAATTTTACAAAACCATCAATTTCTCTCCTACTCATATCTTTTAATTCTTCATCTTGAATTGCTTCATTACAATCATCTAAATCATTTGAAGTGTTTTCAAATCTACAATATGCCATATTTCCCATAATTTTCTGTTTTTTTGTTTGTTTTTATTTTTTAATTATTTCTATTTTCTCTAAATATTCTGTTTAAATTATTATTTTTATAGGTATAAAAAGAACGACTTTTCAAACCTTCACAATCAAATGCTTTTATCACAAATTTATTAAATCCTAATTGTTCATATTCATCAACAAAAACATTTAATTCGTTAATATTATCAAGGTTTTCAAATCTTCTTTTTATTCCTTTAAATGCTTTAATTGAAAAATACATAGTTTTTATTTTTAGTTTTTAGTTATTATTTTTTTTTGTTTGTTGTTTGTTTTTAAAATGGGAACTTTCATTCCCTTTTTTTTTATGCTTGAAATTGAACTAATAGTTTTAAACTCGTATTTCGTAATCTTGTCCAATAATCAATAGATTTTGCTTCTAAACTATCTTCTCCATTTTTTTTTGCTATAAAATAATGACCTCTATCTTTTCTTAATTTTAATTGTTTATTTGATTTTTCAATTTGATTATTTAATATTTTTGTTATTTCTGAATTTTTCATAATTTTTAGTTTTTAGTTATTGTTTGTTTTTTAGTGAAATTATATTTTATACTCTGTTTATTAAAACTTTAAATTCTAATAAATCAATACTACCTATATAAAATTCTATTATTTTGTGTAAAGTATCTTTATTAATTTCTTTTACTTTTTCTTCATTTTCTTCAATATAATCAGAATAACTTAATGTTATAATCATACATTTATTTTCTGTTGTCAAGTTTTGTAAAACTTCTTCTGCTTTGTTTAAATTGTAGTTTGAATTTTTCATTTTGTTTGTTTTTTGTTTGTTTGTTTTATAAGAATTATCTCTTACTACAATATAAGTACTTATATCTGTTATTCCTAATGATTTATCAATTATCTTTTTAATTTTAACATTTATTAACATATTTTCACTTAAAACCTTCATTTTGTTAAGAAATTAGAAATTTAAACATAGATTCCAATCAACTTATTGAACATTTCACGCATTATTTCAGAATTTTTAAAGTTATAACTATCAAAATTTTTAATTAATGATTTTACTATTGTTAATTTATCTGAAATTTCTTTATTCATTAAACCTAGATATTTGTATTTGTGTTGAAGTTTAGTATCTATTTTTTCAGCATAATTTAAACCGTACCTTTCAATAAGACCTTTGTAGTAACCTGTATGCCTACTTCCCATTCTTGCTGAATCCCTGTTACAACCTCTTCTTTGAGAGTGTATGTTGTTTAAATTATATCTTAATGTTGCGTTAGAACCTACTGCAATGTAATGTCCTGCGTCTATGTGGTCTAATGGTTTATTACAGTCAATGCAATTTACATATCCAAATTTCTTATCTATCATTTTAGATAATTTATTTATTTCAGCTTGAAGTTTTGCCTTCTCTTCTTTTGGGTGCGTGATATATCTATTTTTTCTTTTTTCTTCTGTTACGAGTTTCTTTTTTTTCTTTTTTTGTTTATCTAATAAAAACATAGCTTTTGAGGTTTGACAATCAATTTTTTTGCACCATTTATTATTGAATTGATATTGCTCATATTTATCTCCACACGTTTTACATTTTGGCATAATTTTTTTTTTAATCTTTTTCCCAATTATTTTTATCTTGAAGTGTTATATACATTTCAAATAAATTGTTTTTTGAAGCTGATGCTATTGAAGATTTTTTTATTTCTTTTCCTAATCTTAAAATTTCAAAATCAATTTTAAAAATGTTTAATTCAGCAGTTTTTTTAACATTTCTATATTTTATGTGATTTCCATTTAATTTTATAGGTAGTCCTTCCATTCTTTCAATATACCATTTTTTTAATTCAGAATACTTGCAATTTCTTTTTAATTTTTCCATTTGTCTAAGAATTCACTAGCTACACAACAGACTATGATAATCAATATCCATAATCCAATCAACTTTGTTATTTGTTTAAAACCTTCCATAATCTAAAGGTATGATATTTCAGTTGATAAACTAAAAAGTATTTCTCCTTTAGTTTCAATCTTTCTTTTTATTTCATTTTTAATTGCAGTTTGTAAATCTTGAATTCTGTTATATTTTCTATAATCTAAACCTGCTCTAGTTCTAGTCCAAAGGTTTGCACCAAAAGAAGAAATTTTACAATCAATTTCATTTCTAAAACTTTTCAATAAAACGTGAAAAACGAAAGGCCTATCTGAAAGATGAATTAATATTTGATAATCATTATTATATAATTTCTCTAAAGTAACTTCTAAATCTTTTATGTTTTTTTTCATTTGTTTTTTTTTTAATTATTTTCTATAATCTTTTGAATCCATTTTAGAACCTAGTGTTATCACGTTAAACATTTCATTCATTCGTGATTCAATTCTTCCACCGTAAATATCACATATTTGCGTTCTAGTAAGGTTTGTCGTGATATGAGTAATACATCCATCTTTTAATCCTTTATACCTTTCAGATATGATATGTGCCATTATACAAATTTTATTTCCATAATCCATTACTGTAGTTTCTTCCTCTCCTAAATCATCAAAGATTTTTTCCATCTTATCTCTTTTATTTGCAAACTTTTTTATTCCTTCAAATCTTTCAACTTTACCATTATACGCATCTACTTTTATAAATTTCATATTCATATCTGTACAAGATAAGAAACCAACATTTAAACATATTTTTTGATATGCTTTCATCATTTGAGTTTTTCCTGTGCCAAAATTACCACATAACCAAATCCCTTTATTTAATGAGAAATTATTATTCTTTTCAAATTCCGGTTCTTTATTAATATACATACATAGCAAATTAATAGTGTTTTCTGTTTCTGAATCTAAGATTAAACCCTGTTTTCCATAAGAACTTTTCAAATGTAAGTCATTTAATATTTTAACAAAAACCTGTCTTACAATTTTTTTATCATACTTTGTTTTAGTTAAAATCTTGCCTTCCTGCTTTTGTTGTTGTTGCTCTATTGTCTTTAATATTCCCTTTAAATTCATACGTTTTTTTATTTTTTTTCCAAGTTCCTAATCTTCTTCCTATGCTAAATGATGTTTGTTTCTCAAATCTCATTTTTTTATCTAAATCTCCGTGTTCTGTCCAATATGAATAAAATTCATTTAAAACGGAAACATCAAATTTATCTTTATGCTTTGCTAAGTTTTCTTTGAAAACTGTTTTACGTTCTGATAATGTTTTCGTTTTCTTTATTACATTATCTACTATTATATTATCTACTATTATCTTTATATTATCTTTATCTTCTCTAGTTGCTAAAGGGTTGCTTAAGCTATGCTTATTTTCGGCAATCTGTTTTTTCCTTAATGCTCCTTTTTTACCTGCATCTGATAACCTTTTCTTTCTAATTGAAAATTCAGATAATTGTTCATCAAGAAAAGTGATAGTTAAATTATTATCATCTTCTTTTATTAATCCAATTTCTAACAATTCATTAACCCTGTTTGTTCTTAATTTTTTTTCTGCTTGTATTATATCAACGCATCCATCTTTGTGCCAATAGTAGGCACATAAATTTACGAATATCCCTTGAAGTTCATAATCCTCTAAAGTAATATCTCCATTTAACCATTCAGATGTGAAGAATTTAAAATATGGTAATTCTTTACTCATAATTGTTCATTTTAGATTGTTTAATTATACATTTTTGTTCGTTGATTATTTCTATTTTAAATTCTAATAAAGAATCATTTAATTTAATCCTACTATCTAATTCTTTTAATAAATAGTTTAAATTTAATTTCAAATCTTCTTTATCGGAATACTCAATAGATAACTCTATTCTTTTCAAATTCTGTTCCATTGTTTTTGTTTTTGTTTGCTGTAAATATAAATAGTTATATCTGTTAAAACTAATTTTTTAGGAGATTTAATTTAATAACAATTATTTTCAACCTGTTCTTGATGAATCATATCTACTGTTTTAAATCCCATTAAGCTAGTAAACGAATCAGCTTTTTTAAGCCATATAACGTACTTTTCTTTCCTTCTTAACAAAACTATCGCTTCAATTTCTAAAGTGTCTAAAACATACTGATAAACACTATAGGTCGTTCCTTCTGTTTCAACTTGTCCAACAACCTTTATCAAACCTTCATCATTTAACTCAGATAATCTTGAAGTTAATGTTTGATGAGCCATTCCCAACCTCCTTCTTAATTGATAAGTGCTTATTCCTTTTTTTAATGAATCTAAATATGTTCCATTATATTCAGATGTATTATCTTTTATTTCTTTTAATACTTTTTCAGAATAACTTTTAAATTTTCCGTTTTCAATATTTTCTATCCAAGTCTTTACTTTTGCTTTCATAATTTTTGTTTTTATATTAATTGATTTTTAAGGTTATTTGTTTCTCTAAGTACTGCATCTTTACTCCACCTATCTAAAGTGTCCCAAGCGTGAGCAGTATCAAAACCAACTATCCAATCTCCTTCTGTTCCTATTGGAAATTCTTCCCATTTCAAATCATCAACAGAACTTGAAAATGTTAATCCTCCATTAACTTCTAAATTCGGTAATAATTCGTGAATTTCGCTATAACTTTTTCCGTGTAATTTATGTCCTTTAGGAATAACTACATATCCATTTCCCCAACCGAAATCCATAAAACTTTCTCTGTTTAACCAAGTATTCTCTTTTACAAATGTTTTCATAATTTTTATTTTTTTGTTTGTTTTTTTTGTTTATTATATTATATAAATATTTTTTTTAAATAATTTTTGAAGTTTCATTTTTTTAACTCCATTTTTATCTAGCATAAATATAATTTCTTTATGTTTGAAAATTTTCTTCATTTCTTTATCAATTTCAGAATTCAAATAACTACCTATATAAATAATATCTTCATTTTTATATAAATAATAATCAAAATTTACATCAGCAAACAACCTTATTAAATGTCCATTTTTTAAGACTAAAGATTTTTGTTTTGCAAAATCTATTGCTTCTTTAATTGTTCTCCCATTTCTGTATATTTGTGTATCTTTCATTTTGTTTGTTTTTTGTTTAAATTTTTTATTTTTCTTCTAATTTATCTTTTAAATCTTCAATAGTTTCAATATCTAATTCACTTACTAATTCTAAACCATAAATTTCAATCAATGAATTTACTACTGTTTCACTATTAATATCCATTGTGAAACTTCCAAAGTTATCATTATGCCATTGTTTTACAATTTCAATAGCTTCAAAACAGGTTAAATCGTGTTCTTTTAGCCATTCACTACAGTTGTAATATCCTATCAAATAATGGTCTTGCGTAAATGCTAAATGATATAAATCATTTATGTTGTCATTTGTTAAAACTCCTTCATTAATATAATCTAATAAATGGTTTTGTAATTCTGTTTTAATTGTATTTTTCATCTTGTTTGTTTTTATTTTAGTTTTTATTTTAGTTTTTATTTTATGAATTTGCCCATTGATTAATTTTAGCAATTACAAAATTTGTATTATTTTGTCCCATTGAACGTGCGAAAGAAATTAAATCTTCAATAGTTTCATCTTTTTCTAAACACCCTTCGGCTATCATATAAATTAATGCTTTTTCTAATGTTTCACTTTTAATATTATAATTATTCATTTTATTTGTTTTTGTTTGTTATATAAGAATTATCTCTTACCTTAATATAAGTACTTATACTTGGTATTCCTAATTATTTACTACTTTTCTTTTTAATTTTAACATATTTTAACAAATAAGCGAGTAAAACCTTGTTAATTCGTTAAAAACATAGATAAAAGCATAATTCCAAGCGTTCCTAAACCTCCTATAATGAATGCAGAATTTCGTTTTTTCTTCATTTTTACGAAATTATTTTGTGATATTAGTAGTTTGTTATTGGTTTCAACCATTAACGAATCAGAATAAACTATATAATTTTTTTGATTTTTGATTATTGAATCTTTGGTTACAATAATTAAATCCTTTAAAGGTTCATTAATTAAACATTCTAAACATTTAATATCTTGTTTTATTGAATAATGAATACAATTTTCACCGTGGATTAAGCACGTTTCTTGTGCTATCACGTTCATTGATTGACATATTGACAATATCAATGCTATTCTTAATAATTGCTTTTTCATAAAAATTGATTTTAGTGTTTAAATTAATTATTTCATCTTGCATTTTAATTTTATCTTTTTGATAATTAATTAATGATTCTGAATTTACACTAGAATTATCCATTAATCTTTCAACTAATATTATAACATATATAGCAAAAATTATTATTAAAATGTTTTTAATGGTTAAAAATTCCTTCATTTAAAATTCATTTATCAAACAGTAACTCACAGACCTTTGTTCTCCACTATTATGAAGCAATCTGAAATTATCCATTTGTTCTAGATATTCTTCCCTGTCGTTTATAACTTGACAACCTGCAGACCAATTACCGATAAACCATTTTAAAATTCTTAAACTTTTTTTACTAAAATCATAAGTATTTGTATGATAATTTATTCCGTACCAACCGGAAATCGGTTTTCCTATTTCTTCAGCTTTTTCGTTTAAATTACCATCTCTAAAAACAATTACTTTTGCTCCTCTTTGACGCAATGAAGGCATTCGTCCTCTGTGCATTCCATACTGCCAAACATCATAATACCATTCGTCTGCTTTTAAAATTGCTGAACCGTACTTATTAAATGATTTAAAACCTCCTTTTAATTGCTTACCTCCGGAATTAGTTGTTCCGGTTAAAACTCTAACAAATTCCCTTCCTACAAATTCATAAAATTTGTCGTCAAAAGTATCATATAAATCAGCCTTGCTTCTAACACCAATAATCCAATGACCACTAGGAATTTTCTTAAATCCTTCTAAACTTTGAACTTTAAAAAGTAATTCTTTATCTGTATAATTTCTTACTGAAGTCATATTTTTATTCTTTAGGTAAACCAATTAAACTATCTTTGCTCCTAAGAAGTAAAGCACCCATTCCAAAGAATCCGGCCATATCTTCAATCGTACTCCCTTTGTGTACCATATAAGCTGAATAAATGATTAAACTTGTCCCTAAAATTGTAGTGAACCAATTCTTTACTAATCTATTTTTCATAATTGTAATTTTTGTATTTCTTTTACTATTCTCAATTCCATTTGTGCCATTAAAGTTTGCAAAGTATTATGACTTTCTCTTACGTCCATTTGAAGTGAGGTAAGTTCGCTTTTTAAAATATCTACTCGCTTATGGATAACAATATTCATTTCTTTTTTACTTTCTTTAATATCATTAATTTCTTTCTGTTGTGAAATATCTTTTGAAACCAAAACATCAATCGAACTTTTTAATTTCACATACGCACCGATTGCTCCTATTGCACCGGAAGAAATTGAAATAACTACATCTAAACCTATTGAATCCATTTTTATAATACTATTTTAAATTAAGCTAATACAATACAACTACAAAATTAGAACCATTTGCAAATTCAAAAACTGCTGATTTTTTTCTTGAATCTGTTTTTATAGATATTATTTCTGTTGATACATCTCTACCACCGTTTAAAGATAGTAATATTTTACTAGCATCTTTTCCATCTTTTCCATTTTTTCCATTTGAACCTGTATTTCCTGTTGCACCTTGACTTCCTGTATTTCCTTTAACACCTTGCGAACCATTAGCACCATTCGTACCTGCATTTCCTTTCGCACCTGTTGAGCCTGTATCTCCTTTTAACCCTTGAACACCTTGACTTCCTGCGTTTCCTTTTGCTCCATTCGTTCCGTTAATTCCTGCTGAACCGTTTGAACCTGTCGCACCTGTCGAACCTTTTAATCCTTGAATTCCTTGAATTCCATTAGAACCTTTTGAACCTGTTGCTCCTGCAGAACCGGTTGAACCTTTCGCACCTGTCGTTCCATTCGTACCTGCATCTCCTTTTACACCTTGCGAACCATTCGTTCCTGTCGCTCCTTTTGAACCATTCGTACCATTAGTTCCGGTATCTCCTTTTGCTCCGTTAGAACCGTTTAAACCGGCATTACCTTTAACACCTTGCGAACCATTTGAACCTGCATTTCCTTTTGCTCCGGTTAATCCTGTTGCACCTCTCGAACCATTTAAACCATCACTTCCTGCGTTTCCTTTAACACCTTGCGAACCTGTATTTCCGGTCGTACCTTTTGTTCCGGTTAATCCATTCGTACCATTAGTTCCTGCATTTCCCTTTGAACCTGTTGCTCCGATATTTCCGGTTAATCCCTTATCGCCTTTTGCACCGTTTGTTCCGTTAGAACCTGCATTTCCTGTTGCACCTGTTGAACCTGTTGCTCCACGAGAACCATTAATTCCATCTGAACCTGTATCTCCTTTGACACCTTGCGAACCTGCATTTCCTGTAACTCCTTTTGCACCGTTTAAACCGTTTGTTCCATTTGAACCTGCATTTCCTTTAATTCCTTGAATTCCCTGTGAACCATTAGCACCATTAGTTCCTGCATTTCCTTTCTCGCCTTTTAAACCATTAATCCCATCATTTCCGACATCTCCTTTGACACCTTGAATTCCATTTAAACCTGTATTCCCTTTTGCTCCGTTCGTTCCTGCTGAACCTTTTGAACCTGTTGCTCCGACACTTCCTGTTAAACCTGTATTTCCTTTAACACCTTGCGAACCATTTGTTCCGGCATTTCCTTTTGTTCCTGTTAATCCAACATCTCCTTTTAAACCTTTCGCACCTGTTAATCCAATGTTTCCTTGAATTCCATCACTTCCAATATCTCCTTTGACACCTTGACTTCCTGTATTTCCTGTAGCACCTTTTGAACCATTAGCACCATTAGTTCCTGCGTTTCCTTTTGCACCGTTTGTTCCGTTAGAACCTGCATTTCCTTTTAACCCTTGTGAGCCTGTATTTCCTGTAGCACCTTGATTTCCAACATCTCCTTTTATTCCGGAAGAACCTGTTGCACCATTTGTTCCATTAACACCTGCTGAACCTTTTGCTCCATCAATTCCTTTATCGCCTTTTGCACCGTTTAAACCTGTATCTCCTTTTGAACCTGTTAAACCTTTTGCTCCATCATTTCCTTTTAATCCTTGACTTCCAATATCTCCTTTAACACCTTGAATTCCATTCGCACCTGTTAATCCAATGTTTCCTTTTGCACCTTGTATTCCGGTATTTCCTGTCGCACCTGTCGAACCGTTTAAACCATTTGAACCATCAATTCCGGCATTTCCTTTTGCTCCGGTTAATCCTTTATCTCCTTGAATTCCTTGAATACCTTTTACACCTTGATTTCCAACATCTCCTTTTGCTCCAACTGAACCTGTATTTCCTTTTGCACCAACATCTCCTTTTACACCAATATTTCCTGTCGCACCAATATTTCCTTTATCTCCTTGAATTCCCTGCGAACCGGTTAATCCAATATCTCCTTTTATTCCGGAATCTCCTTTAATTCCTTGTGAGCCGACAGAACCTTTTGCACCTACTGAACCTTCAGAACCAACATCTCCTTTTATCCCTTGAATACCTGCTGAACCTTTATTTCCTTCATCTCCTTTATTTCCTTCATCTCCTTTTAATCCGTTAGAACCTGTTAAACCAATATCTCCTTTAATCCCTTGAATTCCTTTTGAACCTTCATCTCCTTTCAATCCTTGTGAACCTGTATTTCCAACATTACCTTTTAATCCTTGAATTCCGGAATCTCCCTTTGAACCTGTATCTCCTTTTGAACCAATATTTCCTTTTAATCCAATTACACCTTGAATTCCTTGAACTCCAATATCTCCTTTTGAACCTGTTAAACCAACATCTCCTTTTGAACCTGTTAATCCAATGTTCCCTTGAATTCCAATATCTCCTTTAATCCCTTGTGAACCGGTAAAACCTTTTGCTCCAATATCTCCTTTAATCCCTTGTGAGCCTTCAGCACCAATATTTCCTTTTAATCCTTGAATTCCTTGTGAACCTGTTGCTCCAATATCTCCTTTTAAACCTGTATTTCCTGTTGCACCTTTTTCTCCGGAATCTCCCTTTATTCCTTGAATTCCAATATCTCCTTTCAGTCCTTGAACTCCTTGAATTCCTGTATCTCCTTTTATTCCGGAATCTCCTTTTTCTCCAACATTTCCTTGAATTCCTTTTGAACCTGTATCTCCTTTTAAACCTGTTGAACCTGTCGAACCTGTATTTCCTTTGATACCCTGTATTCCATTTTCTCCATTTGTTCCATTAGAACCGTTTAAACCGGCATCTCCTTGAACTCCTTGCAATCCTTGAACACCTTGTTCTCCTTTAACACCTTGAATTCCTTGGTCGCCTTTCTCTCCTTGTTTTCCTTCTGCTCCTTCAGTTTCTCCCAAATATCTATTTAGATATTCATTAAAAATAGTTATGTTTTCATATTTTTCTCCATCTTCTTTTACAATAGAAACGAAATTAAAAACTGTTATTTTTGTTTTAGAATCAGATTCATTTATTGGTATAAAATTCCAATCCTGCATTGCTCCTAATTTTATAAATTCAGTTCCTTTATAACCTATGAATGGAAGATTTGAGAAAAACGAAAAATTCCCATCTGAATCCATTAAGTGCATTGCATTTTTAGAACAAATTTTTATAAATATGTTTTGGCTTTTTGAATCTTTTGCAATTAGCCAATTATCTTTAATGTATATTTTTGTCGCCATTTTTAGTCTTGATTATAATATGATTTATCTAATTTTCTTCTATCTCCAAAAGTTGCCGTTAACCAAGCTAATCTACTTCTATCAATATATTCAATTTCCGGAGATTCATTAACAACAACCGGAACGTCAAATAAATTGTAGTCGTGATTACTTGCGTTATGGTCTGAAATAAATAATATATCTTCATTTAAAAAATGAAAATCTAACAACCTTCTTGATATTTGTATCTCAATTACATCAGTTCTTAATTTGTATTGATTTACATTTTCTCTAGTTACCTTTTCAACTTTTCTTCCCTTAGTAATTAAATTATTTATTTCAGTATTTGGTTCTCTGTTACCAAAAAAACCATTAAATCTAATGCTATCTTTGTGATTTGAATTAGTGAAGTCAATTAATTCTTTTTGAAAATAACTATTTGGCTCACTCCAAACTCTAACCGTTCCTTCAGCATTTTTAATTGAGTAATTTTTTAATTCATATTCTCCATAAACAAAACTTCCAATAACTCCACTTATAGTGAATTCAACTGAAATAGTATATTTTCCTGCTCCATATATATTTAAATACTGTTGCCAATCGAATACGAACCCCTTTACGAGATTATCTTGTGGATATGAACCTAGTTCCCCTAAATTAGATAAAACTGTCGCATTTCCACACTTAACTATCTTAAATTGAATCAAATCAGATTGACTTGATAATTTTATTGCTAATCCTGTTATATCATTTTTATATTTAGCATTGTCAGTTTCACTTGCCAACTTCAAAAGAGGTTCACAACAAACTTCCTTGCAACCTAATCTAGATTCTTCATCAAATCCATTTGGGAAATTTATAATATCAAAACAAACTTTATTCCTGTAATTCATAATTCTTTACTTTTTTTAAAACATTTGATAAAATGTGTTACAATTATCCTCAATCCAAGTTGGACTGTTTACTCTATTACCTCCAAAAATAACATCTTCAGATTTGAATCCTGTATGAAAATATAATTTGAATCTATCTACTTTATCTAAATAATTTGCATCTACAAAATTTGCCGTTTCATCAGTACCATTAACTCCATTCATTCTTTGAAAAATCTCTTCTGAAAGTCCTATATTATTTCCCCACGTTAAAGCAATAAATCCTCCATTTAATTTTCTGTCTATAAAATGAGTTAATGAATCTTCAGTATATTTTGAAAAAAACCTGTTATCTGTTGGATTTACTTGCCAAAGCATATTGTGAACGTTGTATTCTTGTTTTGTGTCATCATTTCCAATTCCAATTCTGTTTCTTGTTGTTGCTCCCATAGTAACTGTATCTGCAAAAACTGAAACAGATAATAGATTTAATTTGCTTTCTACTCCTCCATTAACTATTGGGTGGAAATGATTTATACCATCACATAAATGAGCAGGTCTATTGCTTACAGTATCTTTTAAAACTACTCCTCCAATAACTATCGGAGGTTGATTTATATGAAATGTTTGAATAGCATTATTATCATTAATATCATTTGCTTGATTGTATCTTATAACTATAAAAGCATCTCCTTCAACTGCAAAATTTCTTAAAGTTTCTTCATCTAAAACATATTCAATTCCAACTAATATTGAATAAATATCTAATTCTGCATCATCAATGCTTCTTCTAACTCGTATTAATGCTCCTGCATAATTTTGTCTTAATAATCTAGCGTCTGAATAAGCAACCAAACCTTCATTATCTTGTAATAACCATTCCCAAGCAGGAATTGGAACATCTTTTGAATAAATCCTAGCAGAAACGCAAATTTTATTTGATGCTATTAAGCTAGTATCTACTAAAGTTTTTAATACTGCTACATTAACTGAAGATTGTAAATTTAATTTACTTTGTCCGGAAATTGGTTTTAAAGGGTTATTTGAAATTCCTCCCTGTGCCAATACAGAACTAATTACCCATCTATTTCCTGCTTCATAATCTTCAATCGTGATTTCTGCCCACGGATGCGTGAATATTCCTGTTGACCAAGTTAAAGTTGCCGTTAATTCGTGAAGTTCATTATCTACAAAATTAGTAGGGAATGTTCCATTTGATAAAACTTCTATTCCCCAATTTGTTGTTACATTAACATCATCTTCATAAGGTCTAATTCCTATTTCTTCATAGTTAAAATCATCTACTCCATTCAACCTAGTGTAGTAAGCTATTCGGATAATCCAATCTCCGGAATTACTAAATCTTTGCCAATTTTTATTAAATCCATCAAATGCAAATTCTGAAGTACTGAAAAAATCATTATTCACATTTGACTGCTCCAACCAATATTGCCACCTTGCTAAATATCCATAATTTAATCTAATACCATATTTTCCGGCTACATCTATATTCGTTTTTCTAACTAATTGAATGATATTTCTATCTGAAGTTGGTGGTAAATTAAAACCTCTATTTATTACAAAATTTGGTTGAAATTGGCCATTTATATTTTGAACATTGGCAAAGCTAAAAAAGTTATCCTCTAAAGTGAACTCTTCTTCAGTTACCGTATTAAAAGCAAACATTCTTGTTCTAACTCCTTCATAAGCTACATTATCCAAAAGTAAAAAATCAGATTGATATAAAACATCATCTTCAGTTGTTGTTTGTGGTTTTGGAGTGTCAATGATAACACCTGCGTGGTCTAATAGTCTTTCACTAACAACATTTGGAATTTGAACACCTAAAATTGGAGCGTCAATATTATCATCATTAAATAACTGTAAAGAAACTCTTTTACTGTTTATCGTTCCATCTGTTAAAACATCTCCCAAACTTATCCAAAGAGTAGATAATCTACCTCCATTTGGAACTCCTGCGAATAATGTAGTGGCTAATGAATTTGGTGTGATTGTTCCTTCCACCGTTAAAACTGTTCCGGATAATGAAAATTTAACATCTGAAATATCCCATCTTGCTCCATTGCTATCTTCCATTCCTAAAAAAGCACCACTTGAAACACCATTTGCAATAAAGTCATTTTCCGGAACTATTGCTAATAAATTTTCTCCTAAATTTGTCAAGGCCTTATTTTGATAATAAGAACCATCAATAGGTCGCCAAATTAATCCTATTCTATATCTGCTTGTTGAGTTATTTTGATTCGGTGCTTCTACAGTTGCCGTGAATTTAGAAACACCACTATTATTCAATCCTTGAATAGCATTGCCTAAATTATCTTCCCACGTTATTCCTGTACTATTATATAAACTTACTCCACCATTTAAATTTTCATTATATCCTCCGGTATTTGATTCAGTATTATCACTTGTTCCTTCAGAAATTCCATTTGGATTACCGTATTGAGCAAATGCACTTATTTTAAAAATAGGTGCTACACAATCAGCATTATTATAATAATTTGGTTCTGTAAATCCATCTTTTATAATTCCCCATTGTAAAAATTTCCATTGTATTTTATACTGTTTCCAACCCTGTGCTTCGCTTGAAACATAAGTTAACTCTGCTCTAGCAATTAAACTTCCGGATTTGCTAATTAATTGAACCATAGGAACAGTCGAACCAATAGTTAAACTTGAAGCATATTCATATTCAAACCTACTCAATTCTCCATCTATTAAAGAATCTAACATATTTGAACCGTTCGGAGTTAAATTAAATTGAAAACTAACTGAATCCGGTGCTTTATCTACATAAGCTAAAATTCCACTAACATAATTATCTTGTGGAAATTGTTGTCCATTACTAAATGGATAAACCGTGCCTAGATATGTGTATTTGAGTTCATCAGCAAAAAATACCGTACTTCCTGTCGTATATAAAACTGTTGTCGTAAACAAAACAACAAAAGGAACTCCACTTAAATATAAAGTATATTCTATTATTAAAGTATTACCTGCAATAAATCCCCATTCAGAAGCCGTTCCGTTCTGAAGCGTTATTGAAAAATCTCCTGCAGTATTATTGTAAGTAAATTTATTTGAAACTCCACTTCCAATACTAAATCTATTTCTAAAAGTTGTTTCTCCATTAACCCAATCTCCTGCATTTGCATACAATCCTTGAAGTCCATTATATTTTTCTGATGTGATACTAAGTGGCATAATTTTTTATATTTTGAGTTAAATTTTCTAATTTTGATGACATTTTTTTAAATTCAGCTTTAGTTGTAGATTTTCTTGCTTCATCTAAAAGTTCTAATTGAACAGGTGTCATTTCAGCCATCACTTTTTCTGTCATTTGCTCGTTAACTAATTCCATTGTTTTACCTATCCCCTTAAATAAATCAATTATACTTTCTTTATTATCCATCTATTAATATTGTTTTTGTGTTAAACCCTTCATCTGAAAGGATTGCATAAGTTATTTCGGCAGTTTTTGATTCGTTAATCCATTCAAAGGTAAGAATTTCTAGTGATATTCCGTTTTGGTCTGTAACAAAATTATTTTCCAATAGTGTTAAAAACTGTTGAGTAGAAAATGCTATTGTTTCATTATAAATTCTTTTAAAATTCTGTTTTACTTGATTTATAACGTGGTAATTATTGTATAATGCATTTGCTCCGATTATACCTCTATAATTTACAGGTTGCTTCCCTCCTGTTTGGTAAATTAGTTTTGTTTTCGTGAAAAATGCTTGTCCAACCATCATTACTCCAACTCTTCCTTTTACTTTTGCTTCTAGTGATGCGTTCCCACCAATAAAATTTATTAAATTGTCTGCTCTTTTTACGAATGGAATACAGGCTTCTTCTACATAAGAAAGTTCATCTTTTCTTGTGCCAAACGAAAACGGAATTGGAATGTCAACTAAACCTTTTATAGAAACCAAATCTAAATTTGAATATGAAACCGGTTCTGTAGAATATTCGCAATCTGTATCATTTAAAATGTTCATAGTGTGCCAATCTGAAATGTCATATTGGTAGTGCATATAATATCTTTTCCAAGAATCTGCTAAATTAAAACTCCATTGATTTTCTCTATTACTTTGTAAATTTAAAGTATTGTTTATCGTAACTCCACTATTCAGAACCCAATAATCTCTTCTTTCAAAAATTAAATTATTTCCTACTATTCTGAATTTAGCATTAAACATCATTTCTAATGCATCAACCAACCTTCCAAAAGTATTGACAGAATCTCGTGCCGTTGGATAACCCTTATTGAAATAACCTGTAGTTAATGTGAATAATTTTGTCAATATATTTTCTTTATCCTTTTTTAATGGAACACCAACTATTGCTAATTCAGACATATTTTGAATAATACTACTTTGAAAAGTTAAACCAAATTTAGCACTACTTTTTTTCATTAATTCTAAAACTGTTACTCCTTTAAATTTTCTAATTGGTGGGAATATCAATTCTATTATTTGTTTAGTCATATCAATTAAAGCAACAATTAAAGCAATTACATAAATAACCCTAGCAATTCCTAACAAAACTGCTCCAATTATTGCTCCGGTATTGTATGAAGGTGGAATGCCTATATTTGGAACTGTTGCTCTAGTTATTTCATCAATGCTTTTTGCTATATCTCTTATTCCTTCAATTAATGCTTTTGTGAGAGTATATGTCGTAATTAATAACATTATCAAAACTTCCATTTGATTATCCTTCACTATTAGATACGGAACATCTATTAACGAAAATGGAGTTTCTTTATTTACCAATTCAAATGATGTTCCATTTGCTTGTTGCTTGAACCAATCTATCGCCTTCCTTCTTTTAATAGTTACCTCAATAGAAGAATCTCCTTTTCCACTCATTATTGGATTTTCAGTCAAATCAATATAATAATCTAAAGAAAAAGTTCCTACCATAAATGTATATGGTATTCCTTCAAATACTCCAAATTGAGAAACGTGGTCTAAAACTAATTTTTTAGCTAAATTATCTAAAATTATAGAATCAGTATTCAATTCAGCTTCTTTAGTTTCTCCACTCCAATCTAGTTTTAAACCTATATCATCTCCGTTTTTAGGCCTAATTTCAATCCCATTAATAAAATGTCTACTTTCTAAGTTCATATCCTTACTTTATATGTGCTAATCGTTCTGTTTCCTGCCTTTTTACGGCTTTCCACGATACTCATAGCCGTTTGTGTTATTGCTCCCATTTCAACGCTTGTAACCTCCTTATTTAGAATGGTCTTATTTACTGCATCTAATTTATTTCCAACATTTAATAATTCTTCAACAACTAATTGAGATTCCCAACTGTTTCCAACTTGACTATTATTTGATAAATTGCCAAATCTGTTTTGTTCTACAATGTTTGCGACTTGGTCGTTTGTATAATTACCGATTTTATTGTTTTGTTTGGCCGTTAAAACACGTTCATTATTATGAAGTAAAGCAATTCTACCTCCATTTGAATCTAATCCGTTTGAAACTGTTCCTGTATCTTCAGTTCCTTCATAAAAACTACCTATTCCGGATATAAATTGGTCTAACACTTCTTTACTAGCAATAGCATTTCCTAATGCTTCCCCACTTGGTTGACCTGCATCAATATTTGCAATATAAGATTTAAGAACTGCCGACACCATCAATATCTGTTGCTTACGTTTTTCTTCTTGTTCTTTTTTCATTTCTGCTTCAGCAATTAACCTGTTCTCTTCAGCTAATGAATCTTTAGCTTCTATGTTACCATTTATTGCTAATTGCTTTAAAAAATCGGCTTGTTTTTGATGAGCAGACATTTCTTCATTTAATTTAGCAATTCTTTCATCTGCTTTTTTAATAAATAAATCTGTCATTGCAGAAATTGAATCCTGTCTTAATTTAGCCATTGTTTTATCTCCTTCTATTTCTTTTTTTATTTCATCTTGTACTTTTTCTTCATCTCTTTTTCTTTTTTTATTTTCTAAAGCAATCTCCATTTCTGTAATTTCTTCAGCCATTTCCGGATATAATTTTTTGTACTCTGCTATTTTTTCTTTTAATTGTTCTATTTGAAAATCTAACATTCGTTCCTCAATTTCTTCTTGTGAAGCATTACTTTTTAATAATGTTAAAAGTTTTTCATTTTCCAACCTAGTATATTCATCATTCATTCGGTTTCTAGCTTCCAAATTATGCTTTTCTACTCTTTTTTCTTCTCCTATTCTTATATCAGAAATAGCTTTTTCTGATTTAGTTATTATTTCTAATTTTTTCTCTTCGGATAAACCTGTTACACTAACATCAAATTCTGCTTTCTTTTTTATCAATTTTATTTTTTCTTCATCAATCTCTTTTTTTAGATTTTCAATTTCTTCATAGTTTTCATAAATATCAGCAACCTTATTCAACTCAATTTGTTTTTCTGTAATGCTATTTTTTATAATTGATAAAACATTATTCTGTCTTAACTTTTCTCTTTTTTCTTCATATTTTTTAAGAATATTTCCTTTTTCAACTTGAAGTAAATCTAATTGAATTTTTTCCCATTCTATAAATTCTTTTTCATTTGTTTTTTTCTTTTTAGTATCTTCAATTAATCTTTGGAATTTTAAATCTGTAGCTTTTATTTCTCTGTTTTCAGCTTCAGCCATTAATTTCACTTTACCATCTTCAATCTTACGAAGTAAACTCGTTATTTCTTCTTTATCATTATCCGGTTCATCTTTATCTCCACCTCCATCTTCATCTATTTTGTGTTGGATAACCAAAGCCTTTTCAGCTAGTATTTTTAATTCTTTATTTGCTTTATCTATAATACTTTTATAATGAGATATGTCTTTTGCTAAATCTAAATCTCCCACAACAGTACCTCTTCCTCTTCCTGTATGATTAGCAATTTTAGTTATTCGGTCTTGAATTGCTTGTAACTTTTCTTCAGCATCTAAAACAGTATTCACTAAATCCGTAATTTCAGCATCTTTTCTTTTTAATGCTATTTTTGTTTTCTGTTTTGCAATATAATCTCCTATTGATACATTTAATTGGTCTTGGAATTTCTTTTCATCTTTTATGTTTTGAATCGTTGTCCCATACTTATCATTAATTTTTTTAATTAATTTTATTCTTTCTTTTGAACCGGCATTTGTTAAAGATAATTGAGTAGTTAATGAAATGAATCCGGCCGTTTTATCAGCTAAAGATTTAGTGTCGGCATCTTGTTCTTCTTTAAGTTTTTTATTTGTTTCAGCCATCTTTTCAGTTGCTTTTTCGGCATCTGTCATTTCATCTGAAAATAACTTTAACGCTATGATAACACCTGCTAAAATAGAAGCTAACAATATAAATGGATTGGCTTTCATTGCCAAATTTAAAAGTTTCCACGCTTTAGCCGTTTTATCTATTAATGAATACATTCCAAAAACAGTTGCTAAAACAGTAAATCCTTTTACCAAAATCTCTAAATTATCTGCCAAAAATACTATTGCATCTTTTAACATTCCGAAAGTTCCTGTTCCTTCTTCAAATTTTAAAACCAAACCTTCCCACGCTGATTGAAGTAATTTAATAGCACCACCTAAAGTATCTCTTTGAGTATCTGCCATCTTTTGTGATGCTCCATCGGCATCTAATAATTTAGTCGTTAAACCATCAATAGCATTTTCATTGTTTGCCAAAATAACCCCTATTGTTGCACCTCTAGTTCCAAACAAATCCATTGACGTTGCAGTTTGGTCTGTAGAGTTTTTAACTTTGTCCATTGCTTCTGCAAATGTCAAACCGTGCTTATTTGCCTGTAAGAACATATTTCTTAAACCTGTTCCGGCCGTACCTGCATCAAGACCTCTATCTGTTAAAGTTCCCAACATTGCAGTCGTTCTTTCTAAACTAACTTCAGCCAAATTTGCCACAGGAGCAACGGTTGACATCGCTTGTGAAAATTTAGACATATCTAAAGATGATGATGTAAAAGATTTAGCCATCACATCAGTAACTCTTTTCGTTTCTGAAACATCTAAATTAAAACCTCTCATAGTTGCACCTACTACAGATGCAGTTTCTCCCAATTCCGAACCTGTTGCTTCAGCCAATGCTAAAGTTGCAGTTGTCATTCCTTCAATATCCCCTTCAGAAAAACCTAATTTTGCTAGTTCTAAATGTAAAGATGCAACTTGTGAAGCCGTGAAAGTTGTTGTTGAACCTAATAACTTTGCTTGATTTGTTAATGCTTCCATTTCATCTGTACTTTTTCCCAATACAGAAGCCAAATTTGCTTGTGATTGGTCAAAATCTTTAACGATATTAAAAGCACCTTTAAGCAAAGTGAAAACTCCTAAACTTATCCCTAAATTTTCTAATGTATTCCTTAATTTATTAACAGCAACTCCATAATTCCCTACATTTAATCTTTGTTTCTTCATAGCGTCTCCACTATCCTTAATTCTTGAATTATTTTTATCTAATTGAGCGTTAATTTTTTTTAATGATGAAATTCCTTTTTTAGTATCTAAATTTAATTTCGCTCTTTCGGCTCTTAGTTTTCTATTTGATAAAGCTAATTTCTGAAGTGTACCAAGATTTTTTTGTTGCGTTCTGCTAAGTTTTGCCTGTGATTCTATTGTTGTTTTTATAGCTTTGTTTTCATCTCTTTGAAGTTGAGATAATTTAGCTTTGTGATGTAATAATTGTTTATCAATTTGAAGTTTTGCTTTTGAATTAGCATTTGATTTTCTTTGCAATTCATTAAAATCCTTCATTCCTTTTGTAGTCTTAGGATTAGATTTTGGTAAATCTTTTTTAATATTTGTTGCGTTTGTTTTTAAGGCTTTCACGGATTTAGTAAGTAAGTCAATTTGAATTTTGGCTTCTTTTGCTCCATCTGTTACATTTGCGAATATATCTTTTGGTGCTATATCTGATTTATTAATTTTTTTACTAGCCATATCTTTTCTTTTCTTATTTTATCTTTATCTTAATCTTATCTAGTTGTTGAAGGGTGGTTTAAACCTTGCTATTTGTTTGCTTTAACCCTTGCTTCTTGCTCCCTTTCAAATTCTCTTACTATTTTGTAAAATTTATTTGCCGTAATTTCTTTTTCATTTATTCTAAACCCCAACCATTTTTCTAAATGAATAATTAAACCATCTAAATCTCCACCGTTTTCATTTTTTAATAAACTTTCTATTTCTAATTTTAACCTATTAAGTTCATTTAATAAAAATCTATCTCCACCAATAACAAAATCGCATTGAAGATTTGCTATTTTTCTTTGGATTTCAAGAATTTCAGATTGTTTTTTATCTATCCCAAATTCATTTATATAGCTATCATTTATCCTTTCTTGTGCTTTTATATCTTCTTCTTTACTTCCTGTCTTAATATTCTTTCTAGTGAATTCTAAATTACCTGCTTGGACTTCCCACCAATTAAACAGAATTATATCTTTTATACTATTGTAATAATTTTTCTCTGACATATTTATTGTAGTTTTCTTCTAAATAATCGTATAAAAATAATTTGTTTTCTTCTGTTAATCCTAAAATATCTAAACCGAAACTTTCTGTTAAAGGTATGTCATATTTACTAGAATCATCAGCTTTTATGATAAATCCTGTTGCCGTAACTTTTACTTTAAATGATTTATAAAAATCTCCGGTATCTTTTAAAGTTATATTTGAGGTTTTTTGCCCCTTCATACTTTTTCTAGCTACAGTATATGAAGAATAATCTCCTAAAGTTTCGCTTAAAGAATCTATTCCATCTTCATATAGTTGGTCTTGGGTGTTTAACCTTATAATTTCATCTTTTAATTCTTCATCAATGACAAAAAACCACGCTTCTTTCTCGTTTAAAGTTTTTACTTTTCTTAAAATGTCATCAATTACTCCCCACATAATTTCTTAAAAAAGAAAAGGGATTCGTCATAAACAAATCCCTTTCCAATAAATAATTGATTAATTTTTAATCAATTTTTGTACTCTTTTTTTTAGGCTTCTTTGAAGAATCATATTTCGGTACGCTAAATCCGTTTGCTTGTTTCCAAGCGTTACGAATTTGGTTTACTTTATGACCTCCTTTTAAATCCTTTACTGCTTGGTTTTCAGTTACGCTTTTCAACCAATCAGCATTGAATCTATCTTCGCCCAAATACATAATTTCCATTATGCTATAATCCTACAAAAGTACCATTCGCTATATCGTAACCTGTAGCATCTGAAACGGTAATTTTATAATTTTCTCCGGCCGTTGTTGCAGAAGTTGTTATCGTATAAGTTCCATTTGGATTTTCAACTGAACCTGTAGATATATCCCCTGCAGGATTGTCTGTATTTTCAACTGTAATGTTAACCCAAGATAAACCAACAATATGCTCTCTAGCACCTGCCGAGCCGAAACCTGTTACAACTTCTGTCTTTACTGTTGTAGAACTTAATGGAGTAACTATTTGATTTCCACTAATATTTCCTCTTAAAGTATTTGCAGAATATCCTAATTCCTCTGAAGTAATTGCATAAGAATTTTCCTCACATTCTGAATTATTCAAATCCCAAGAAATCATTGCTTTTTGAGTTGTTGTATCAGAAGCGTATTCTTTGTATGAATCATAAGTTTCAGTCGCCATTTCATAACCTCTGATTACTGTATCTAACTCATTATCTTTAATTCCCCAAATTGAACCACCTACATCAGTAAGATAAAAATCAACATCAGAACAACCTATTTTCTTTAATTCTCTAAGCATTTGATGAACTGCATCTTTGCCCCAAGTTTCAAATTTGAATGTTCTTACTCCACCAACTCCTGCAATTTTGTACTTTCTTGTACTTGGTGCAGTTTCATAAACAGTTTCCGTTCTTTCAAAAGTAATGTTTTCACATCTTGGAAAAGGGTAAATTCTGCTTAATAATTGAGTAGAAGTTGCTATCAAATCTTTAATATCTGCCCCTAAAGTTGCAGAAGCTAAATCAATAGTATTTCTAGTTCCATTTTCTTTGTATCTAGGTACAATGATTGGAAAGGCTAATGCCTTCATTTCTATAACGCAATCCGGTCTACCTAAATTCGGCATCGTTGGATTACCACACGAACATATATTTTGTCCCATTTTTTTTAATTTTTAATATTAATTAATACTTATTTTTTACAACATATTGAATTATCATACATTTCTAAGGTTATTGATAAATCTATTCCACTCAAATCTTCCTTTATGATTGTTCTATCACTTCCTTTATTGGTTATTTCTACCCCAAATCTAGGTCTTGGTCGTCTTGTAAATCCATTCAATCTTTTAAATGAATAATTATCCTCTATCACTTTTATAAACGAGTTAGAAAGGTTTTCCATTGGCTTAATAACCAAATCATTATGCTTGTCGTTCGTCCAAGTTGGAGTATTTGCCCAATCCATAAAAAATATCCTTGCCGTGTAACTTGCTACAAGTGATGAATCTAAAGGTAGGTTATCCATTTCATAAGAAACAAGTAACCAAATAAACGGTGTCTTGCTCATTGTTCTTTGATTAACTACCAAATATTCATTGTTTGTGCTTGATGGTGTTCCGTGTAAGAATAAAATACTAGGAGCAACAACAATTTCACTATCAAACGGCTCTGCTTGATTATACGGTTCTACATCAATCCACTCATTGAATGAAAAATCAGTTACCTTATATTCAAGTCCTGCTCCATCTTTTACAATTTTTCCAATAGTAATGTGCATTGTATTACATAGGTAAATTCTATTACCTACAAAGGATTGAACAGATATATTCAAATCTATACCATTAACAATCTCTTTTACTATGTCAACCAAATTATTATTCATCTAAATTGTACTTGCGAAACTTTGTTTAACTCCTTTATATTCCGGAAAATCTGTTTTATTAAAAATGCTCATATAATATTGGATTGTCTGAAAAGTGTCAATACCTTGATTATATCTTGATGTTATATCGTGCTGAATAGCACTTACTGATTGAGTGTTTTCTCCCAAAACTAATTCAAGTCCTACGGTAGAAACTCTACTAACTAAATCTCTAACAAATAGATAATAAACTATATCTTTCAACATCTCTTTAATCCCTTCTGATTGAATCAAAACATAAGTGTTCTGAAACAAAAAAGAATTATAAACCTCTAAAAAACGAGCAGAAATTGGAACTCCTGTTACGGAATCCCAATCTGCTACAAACAAATCATATAATTCTTTACCAAACAATCTTGGCAAGTATTCACTTTCAACTGAATCAATATATCTCCCTAAATCAATTTCTTGAACAGGATTTAACGCAATTTTAGTTCTACCGTACTCAAAATCATTTATGTTTAAAATCATACCCATATCTTAACCTTTTTTTTGTATTTACTTATATGCTACAACTTTGTGAGTAACACACGCTTTAGCAGTTGTTTCGTTCATCACGATAACATCTCCTTTTTTGTATGTTCCAAACTTGATTGCCTTAACGATTACTTCAACCGTTCCATCTTTAGACACTTTCGCTTTTTTCTTAGCAGGTGCTTTCTTAACCGTTGCCGATTTAGTACCTACTTCTTTAGCGATAATTGCCTTTTTTTCGTCTTTGTTTGCCATATCCTTATGCTTTAGTAATTGCAGATTTAATTGTTGCAATATCATCATAGATAAATGCTTGTTCATCTAATTTTTTCACATAAGCGTGGAATCTTGATTCTCCTACGATAGTAAATTTATTAGTGATAAATTGGTCATTGATAAATCCAATTCTTACAGTATATCCAACGTAATTAGAAACATTGTATTTAGACATATCAGCTACAAAGATTTTTCCTGCAGGAATATCTTCCATTGGGATAATTGTAACACCACCAATAACAACTCTATTCATTAATGAAGCCATAGGATATAATGGTAAACCGTTTAAATCTTTTGCAGAAACTAATTCTGTATAAAAATCTACCGGATTAATCATTACTACATTTGCCATATAGTTCATTTCATCTTGATAGTTGTGAGTTGTATATATATCAGTAATACAAGCATTCACAACGTCCATAAAGTTTGTGTTCTCAACTGCTAGAGCCATTCCTCCTGCACTAAAAACTCTACCGTATAAAGTTGCTCCTTTACATTCTTCTCCTGTTCCTGTTCCGAATAATAAACCTTTTTGACGTTTTAAATCGTGCTTTGCTCTTAAAAAATTAGTAGCAATAGATTGTAAATTTGGAATATCTTTTACTGATTCTTCAGTTAAGATTTCGTGAGAAGCTATCTTGCAAGGTTCAGCATATCTCGTTTCAACTTTAAAGTCAATTTGAGGTTTAACTGCTCCTTCGGCCACAAAACCATAATCTCCATCTTTAGGAGTTGTTTCTGTATAAGCATAAACGGCTTGATTTGTATTGAATAAACTAACAATAGAATCAATAATTACACTTCTGAAATTCACGTTTGATGGTGGTGCAGTTTGAACTCCCATTAATGCAGGAATTCCATCCGGATTAGTTGCTGAACCTGTAGTTAAATCTGCAACTGCTTTCACTTCCATTTCAATAAAACCGTGTCCTGCATTTTTAATTGAAGTAATTTTTTCAATATTATCAGAAATAAATGCTTTAACCTGTGAAGTAGCATTTTGAACAAAACCTTGTCCACCACTTTTTAAATTATCAAGCATTTTTGTAATTGCTAAACCTTGTTTAGAAACTGCTTCAGTTAATGCTTTGTTTTCTCTTGCACGAACTATTTCTAATTCTTTTTTCATTGAAATGATTTCTTCTTTAGAAACCTTAGTATTTACATCTTCCTCAATAGATTTGATGAAGGCTTCTTGCCCTAAAGTATGCTCTTTTAAAAGAACTACTTTTTCTTGTGGCGACTTTGCTTCAAATACTTCATTTGAGATACCTTTGTTCTCAATAAATAAAGCGAAAGTCATAAATTTTAATGTGTTTGACATTTTTTTTTTTTTAATGATTAATAATAATGGATTGAACTCTTGTCCTTATCCTTTTCCTCTTCAAGAGTGTCTTTCAACGGCTCTATTAAATGAGTGCTTTTAAGCGACTCAATATCTTCAACGGCAATAGTAGGTGTCAATTCGTTAGAACCTTCTAAAACGGCACTTATTTCGATTAATTTCGCCTCTTTTACTGCCCAAAAGAAACCCTCTTCTTCTGCTTTACTTTGATTTCCTAATTTTCCAATAAACTCTTCCCATACCTTGAACTCCTCTACATAGTCAGAATCATTAATTGCTAAGTCCATTTTCACATAGTACATTCCGACACTATGTTGGTCTATTGTTCCGGATTTATATTCTGCAAATATTTGGCTATTCATAGACTTTTTAATATCTGAATCCATCATTAACGAAATAGTGCTACCCACCTTGTCAACATTTAAATCAGTCCATTTAACCTGTTCTTCATAAACCTTTGCAGGAGTTCCAACTTTGGCAGTTAGTTTGTATTCGTGGTCGTGCAAATGCCAAACCTTTCCTTCACGTTCTTTTAATGATTTTCCAAACGTATTTCCAACGTGAACATCTCCGTGAGAATCTAACCAATTATAAGTATTTCCAATTACTGTTCTTCTGATTATCGTATCAGTATCATTTTTTGAAGATGTAATTAAATTTTTATTAACATTTAATTTATCTGTACCAAAATTTGGAGTATTAACATACATCTTTTTAGATGCTTTTTTCATTTCAAATAATTCCTTTTTATTTGTATGGAGGTACTCAAATAAATCTTTTTTTGTAGCAAATTGCTTTCCTTCTATATTCATTTCTTTACAGGTGTTTGGTTCTTTACTATTTTCAATTTAGCTTCTTTAATCTTCTGTACTTGTTCTTTAGTTAGTTTAATTTTCATTGCTTCCTATTGTTACACTTGCATTAGATTGTCCTGCTAATTCATTTCCTCCTGTTGGTAAACCTTCTAATCTAACTAAATCCCTCACTTCATCTTTAGTCATATTCTCCATTATCTTAGTAGAAACATTTGTCTGAGCATTGTTTAATCCTTGTGCAATTTCGTTTGTAGATGCTTTGATTTCTTCTATTGAAGTTAAATCTACTTCTATTTTTTCATCAATACCTAATTGCATAGATAACCACCTTGACAACTCCTTGTCAACCTTGTTCGCTAATGGAATATAAACATCTGTATAAGCAGTTTTTTTGGCCGTTTCAATGTTGTTAAAAGTGCTAGTTTCATTATCGTTAAACAACTGACTAGGCATACCAAAAACACCACAAAGAAGTCTTAATGACGCTAATATACCTTCTAACAATTTTAAATCAGTAGGGGACATTCCTGTCTGCAAGTACCTTACTCTACTTGCAGTAACATTAATCTTATTGTAATTTTCTGAACCTCCTGCAGTTTTATCAAAAGTATCTTGTAGCCTTTCTCTTTCCGGTTCTAGCATTGGAGTGTCTGAATCAGTAGTTAAAAGACCAATAATTCCTCTACTTTTAAAGATAGAAGCGTCTGCTTTTAATTTCTCCATTGACGACCTTACAACTATCCAAGCTGATTGAAGTGGGGATAAACCGTATTTTATACCAATACCATCAATATTCACTACATTTGATGTCTTTATATGTAAAATTTCATCTGTTTCATAAGGAACTACTCTACCATTCGGCAAGGTATATTGATAATTGATTATTAAATTAGTTTTTTCACTTACTTTTATAGATAATTTTTGTGTCATTAAGATTTCTAATTCAACTCCAAAACCTCCTTCTCCTTTGATTATTCTGATGAAAACATTCCCTGTAAGCAATAATAATTCATTAATTTTTTCTCTAAATTCAATTTCATCATCATCTTCATTAGGACTTTTTAATAAATCTAAAATCTTAGAGTTTTCAATCTCTTCCCCTTCTTCATTATACATTACTCTTTTGATTGAAGCACTAGAAAATGCTATCTTTTTTACAATCATATAAACCAATGGATTTTCCCCATAAGATTTAGTGTATTTAGCAAATCCACCACCTGTTCCCAACCAATATGAAAAAAACGAATCAATAAGATTAAAATTATCACTAGATTGAGAATTCAAGTCATTGTGAGTAATACTCTTTGAAGTGATAGAGTTTAATGCTTTTTTTACTATGTTTTCAATCATATTTATAAATAAAAGTTACTAAGATTTAACAAATATAGAAATAAATTGTCTTATTCTAGGTTTTTAATTATAAAAATGTTATAAGGGGATAACGAATTGAATCACAAGCGTGATTGTGATTGTCTACCGGAATATCTAAGATTGTTTCAGTTCTTTCGTCAATCTTGAATTTATAGTTATTAAATTCATTTTTAATGTTTTGACTATCTTTATGAACGTGGATATTATATTGGTTTACCTTTCTAATGCCATCTAAAATTGAACCACTTCCTTTCTTAGTTTTCATAGCAGGTAGACCGGCCTTTTGTAGCGTAATTATACTTCTTGGCTCTGAAGTATCACAAACAATATATGTTTTTTGCTCTTTTAATAAAGGTTCTGCCTTTAAAATATTTATTACATCTTGGAAATCATCAATTTCACTTCCATAAAGAACCTCTTTAACGTACAAATCATTATCTGATATAATTAATTTTATACAAACTAAAGGGTCATTAAATCCCCAATCTAATCCATAAAAACAATAATCATATCCTTCCGGTTCTTCATCATACTCGTCCCACTTATGGAATATAATTTCTTTACCTTTATAAACTTCCCCCTTGCCATAAATAGTCCATTTACGCTCATCAGTTGTTCCCTGTAAATCATTGTACTCTGTTGGTTCATAAGATTCAATCTTGCTTACCTGTGGAGCAGTTAAAAAAGGATTATCAAGATATGACGACCTAAATTCTGCAACATTATCTCTTTGGTCTAATTTATAAACGTATGAATCCGGTTCAGAAGGGTTACAATCTAATATCCAAAACTCCCTGCATCTTTGTTCTAAATTGTCAAATGTAACTTTTGGAATATTAATTGCTTCATTAATAAAGAATATATCACAGGCCAAGCCGTGAACCCTCATTGCATCATCTTTCATACCGATAAAAATAATTGTATTACCGTTAAATCTTACCGACATTTCTTGCTTATTGAAGTGCATTGTAGGGAACATTTTTGGCATTCCATTGTATCCATAACAAAGTGCTTTAAAATCCTTTAAAATGGTTCTACGAAGGTTTACTAGGCTATCTCTACCTATTACAATCTCTTTCCCTGTATGTTGCATACAGTAAAGCAGAATCCATTGGATAGCAGAAACAGTTTTTGACGACCTTGTTCCACCAACCAACACAACACCACGAAAATTATCTTTGTAGGCATTGTCTATTCTTGCTAAATTAATCGTTCCCTCTATTTGCATCTTTTGGCATTACAATTCTAACTTCAACAGGTTCTCTATCTGATATATGTTCTGTTTGAATTCTTTCCATATAACCTCTATGCTTTCCTTTAGTTTTTAGATAGAAAATTGTTGCCACGGTATTTCCTTTTCCTATTTGTTTGTAGAGTTGACTTTCTGCAAAGTCTATTGCTATATTTTGTATATCATCAACATCTCTAGCAAATTTCTTATCATCTTTTAACCACTTATAAAATTGAGTTCTACCGATACCAACCTTTAAACAAGCAGTCGTTACAACACCAAGAGATTTCTCTAATGCTTCAATTATAGCTTTTTTATGTTGTTCGGTTTTGTTCATTTGATTGAGTTTAAAAATTCCATTCTAACTGAAACATCAGTCTTGAATACTCCCATTAATTTTGTGGTGGTGGTGTGAGTGTTGTGCTTTTTAACACCACGCATTTCCATACACATGTGCTTTGCCGTTAATTGTACTGCAATCCCTTTAGGTTCTAATTCTTTCCAAAGGAATTCAGCAACTTGCATTGTAATTCTTTCTTGATTTTGTAACCTTCTTGAAAATGTTTCTAATGTTCTAGCTAATTTAGATAATCCTACTATTCTTTTATTCGGAATATATGCAATAGTTCCTTCTCCAAAGAATGGTGCAATATGGTGTTCACATAATGAGTGAAAAGGAATATTTGTTTGGACAATCATTTCGTCATATCCTTCTCCTTCAAATGTTGTGCAATTCCATTTAGGTGGGTTTAAAAATTCTTGAAAAAACTTAATGAATCTTTTAGGTGTTTCTTTTAATCCTTCCCTGTTTGCATCTTCTCCAAAGTACTGTAAAATTCTACGCACGTTATCTTCAATATTTCCTTCTTCATTTTCCCACGGAAATACAAGCCATTCTCCTTTCAATTCAATTCTTTTATCAATTAAGGCAATGAAAGGTTTATCACTAAGTAATGAATATCTATCCATAGTCGCTCCACTATCAATTAAGTCATCTATAATCACATCAGCTTCTTCAATGGTATCTACTGCGTTCCCTGTCATTCCTGCAACTATTTGTCCCCCTCTAGGAACTCCAAAATATTTAGTCGTTTTCGGTAGGTGTTCAGTTGCTTCTTTTAATCTGTGGTAAACCTGTTCCCAATTTATATTCGTTTTTATCATACCCCTGTTTTTTTGTTCCATATTTCAATATGCATTCTAGTTGTGAAATTTAGATAGTTTCTTTTTGCTAAATTTACTACATTTAATTTATTTTCGTTCAATAACTTTTGATTTTCTCCGGAAGGCATTAAGTAAATTTTCTTCTTATCAATTATTGGTAAATATTTATTTTCTATTTCTTTCCAATCCTTTTTTGAACTTACTACGAATTTAAAAATAGTGTTTTGTTCATTTAAAGTTTTAATCACGTTCGGTATAAAAGCAACATTATCTTCCATTCCGGAATTAGATAATTTAGGACTACAGTTCCAAAGATTAATTGATTCAAGCAATTCTTGTTTGGGCAGGATTGTTCCATTTGTTTCTACTTCAAAAAACACATCACTTTTAATTTCTTTTTTTATGTATTCAATAAATCCAATAATGCTAGTTTGTTGCATTAACGGTTCTCCACCTGTAAGAATAACGTGAGCGTCATTTTTAATTGCTTCAATACAATCTTGTGGCAAAATATCTTTATACTCTTTGCTTTGTGCTTTCATCCATACTTCTATACTATCACATCTCCATTCTGCATCATTATGAAGTTCTCCATCAAATTGAGTTCCCATTCCTCCACACATTAAATTGCAACCTCCTAGTCTTACAAATACACTTGGAATCCCTATTGTTTTTCCTTCCCCTTGGACTGAATAGAAAACCTCACTTATCGCTAATTTTTGTTTCATATTACTTTTCATAAATTCCCGAATTTTTACTATTTTCAAAACATTCTACCTTTATAACGTGGCATCTTCCACTATCTGTTTTTTTTAGTGTTTCATTAAATTTGTTAAAAACAAGTTCTGCCAAACTTTCACAACCCATTTTGTCTAGTATTACTAATTTACAAACTTCAGAAGCCGATTGAAAGAAATCTAAATAAGGGTCGTCTTTTTCTAGCAAAAGAGTGTGGTCAAACATACTGTTCATCCATTCTTTTAAACCGTTATGCTTAAAACCTCCAAAATCAACTATCCAATTCATATCATCTAGTTTATCAGCAGAAAACCATACTTTAAAAGATAAAGCATAACCGTGCAAAAGTTGGCAATGACTATGTTTTGCTTTATGTTGTCTTAATGCAACGGAGTAATTATCGAATACTTTAGTTGAGATATGCTTCATTTTAAGTAAATTGTTTCATCTGTTATTCCTGCTCTTTTAAATGCTTTTTTTCTCATATAACAAGGAGAACACTCTCCACAATGATGTTCATTAGCATTATAGCAAGACCAACTTAATTCTATTGGACTATTCCATTTTTTACCAAACTCCACGATTTCTTTTTTCATTAAACCACCTAATGGAGTTTTCACTTCTAGTTTATAGCCGTTATTTACTGCTCCATAAAGAAGATTATTAAAATCAATTATAAATTGTTCTTCGTTGTCCGGATATGCTCCGGATTCTTCTAAATTACTACCTAGATATATATATCCGTATTGATTTGCTTCTGCATATCCTGTAGCTATTGATAGCATTATTAAATTACGAGCATAAACCCAATCTAAAGCATATTCAACCCCTTCTTTTCCGGATTTAATTTCTTCATCCTTAAATAGTGTTGAGTTACCTTTAAACTTAGTATAATCTAAATCTAGTATGTCGTATTTTAACTTTTCTTTTTTTGCTATTGATTTTATAGCATCAATTTCCTTTTCAGTAGCCTTACAACCATAATTAAAATGGAGCAATAATATACTATCGTGATTTTCTTTAGCATATCCAATTAAGGAAGTACTATCTAATCCACCGGAACAAACAACCAATGCTCTATTCGGTTGAAATCTTTGAATTAAGCGACTTTCTTTTGTTTTCAATGATAATATACTATAAGGCTTCATTCTTACAGCATTCTCCCCTAAATGGTGCTTTAAAGAGGAGAAATAGACCTGTCCGTTCTCTTCTAATGTAAAAATCGGTTTATAATTACACGCTAATATAATATCATCTTTTGTAGCTATTGCTATTGCGTAAGAACCTTTTACTTTTTCTAGTGATTTTTTTAGAGTGTCAAGGTTTGTTATATCAAGAACTTTTGTTAAAATATAACTATCAATTTCATTTGAATCATTTCCTAGTTCTAAGTCGTTTGAAATTGTCCCATTATGAACTAATTTAAAATCCCTTCCAAATGGTTGATTTCTTTCAACAGAAGATAATTCGTTTGTAGGTGTTGCTCTGTGGTTTGCAATCCATATATCTCCAATTTGACATAATCCGGAAAAATCTCTTCCTCTATCTTTTGCTTTCTGATATATAGATAATGCTTTTTCGTCAAAGTTTGTACCTCCTAATATTGAACACATAATTTTTATATTATAATTTTATTTTCCATTGATTTACTAAACTTTACCCACTCCCCAAAATTATGATGTCCTAGTTGAAGTTGATTTTTTATTCTCCCCTTTTTTTTGGTGTCAAGTGTTTTAATTTCTTTTCCGTTGAACCATACTAAAGTCTTATATCTATTTCCTGCTAACCAACTGCTTGAATCAACTGAATAAAATGGTACTTTTTTTAGTGTTTTCATTCCTGTAATTCCAAGACCGTGAACTTTACAGTTTTGATTCCTTGCGTCCATTACAAATTTATAAAATGTTTCAGTATCTCCCCAAGCAACATCTTTCCCTGCAATTCCGAGTGAAACATAATCATAATCTTTTATCATTCCATTCCAATCATCTAACCCTCTTTTCATATGAAAAACAGGTATTGACTGCTTTCCTGTTTTACTTTCAATTTTTCTTCTTAATTGTTTAACCTTTTCATATCCGAATATTGAATCAACGTCCATTTCAAAAAACAGGTCAATCTTATTGTTATTTATATATTCAATATATTCGTCTGTAAATTTATCAATGTCAACTTTCTTTTTTGTTTTTGCCATCATAAAAGTGAAAGCACCACTATCTAAAAGAAATCTATCATATCTTGGAATTGTTTGTTCTCTTATTAAATGTTTTTTAGCATAGAAGAATGAATCCAATTTGTTAAATTTATAGTCAACTTTTTCAAATATTTCTTCGTATGATTCTCCTGCTAAATATACTTTCATAATTCAAGTGCTTTCCAAATAATATCTTCTCTACTACCATCTAATGAATTTAGTTTTGAATTTATGATTTCAAAATCATCTGAAGAATACTCCAAAACTATTTTATTTTTTGATTCTTTTTCTATAATATCATCCTCAAAAAATTCTCCCAAATCTACTTCACTTGTGCTAAATGTTTCTAATCCCCATTCATCTAATTCTTCTTGCTCCCATTCATTTCCTAAAATATCATAATCCCATTGACCGAAACCAACATTATCCTTAATTAAAAATTGTTTTGTTTGTTCTAAACTTAGGTCTTTAACAACGATTACAGGTATTTTTTTTAACCCTGCAGATTGACACGCTCGGTATCTCATATTTCCCCCTAAAATGACACCGTTTTCGTTTACAACGATTGGTCTAATGCTTAACATTTGAGGAAATTCTTTTACTGACTTTACTAATTTATTAAATTTTTCATCTTTTATGAATCTAGGATTTTGTGGCAAACCTTTGATTTGACCTGTATTCAATGAAATATCATTAATATCTAATATTTCTATTTTTGGATTTTTGTCCATTTTGTTTTAGTTTTTGTTTGTTAATACTGTTGTAAATATAACTATATTATCTTAATATCCAAATATTAATTTAATCAAATAACGCAAGATTACTACTGTTGCTATTCTTGTGATTGAAAAGACTATAGATTTATTATTCAACCAATCATTTAAACTTTTGTGTTCAGACTGTGGCATTATTACAAACATTAATCTGTCTGCAACCCATAAACTATATGCAAATGGTAACATCATTAATCCTAGAATTAATACTGCTTTTTTCTTTAATTGTTCTTTCATATTATTTTATTTTATTTTATTTGATTTTGTCTTTAAAAACAAGGAGGGAACAACCCCTCCTTGCTAAACAAACAAAAACATAGAAACAGAATTGAAACTATATTAAGTAATACAAACCTAATCATTTTTTTCTGCTTTATGTTTATATTTTTATTTCTTTAAATTTCTTTTAGCTTTTTTTTTAGCATTATTTTTTAATAATCTATCTAATTTTTTATTGGCAGGGTGGTTATTTTCATTCATTGAATAAAAGAAATTCCTAGACCTTTGTTCTATAAATTCCCCTGCTCTATTATCGTTTCTTGCGTTAATATTTTGCTTGACAAGTTTACTATCTAGGTAGAAATTAAACACTACAAATCTTTCATAAAATTTCCTACTGATTTCTATTAATGCTAACTCTTCACTATTGCTTGAACTACTTCCTGTTCTTGTTACTTGTTTGACATTATCCTTTCCTCCCCAACTCGGAGATTTAGAATATCCACAACTCGTAACTTCATTCCATATTGGTTTTGCGTAACTCATAATTCTGTTTTTTGTTTGTTTTTAAACTACTTTATTTTTTTCTTTATTCCAAGTTCCATAGGCTCTTGTTACAGGTTCTCCCTCGTGCATTGATAAGTAAAACATAACCGGCATTCCACCTTTGCAATCTCTTAAGTTATGGATAGTTTTATATTCAATACTATTTTTATTGTATTCTATTCCTAAAACTTCCTCATTCCTTTTTAACTTATCATTAATTTCTTTCCTAGATTTTCCTTCTATATATAATTTCATTTTGTTTGTTTTTAATCTGTTAAAACTACTTGAACATTATATCTTTGGTAAACGATAAACCCATTAATATTATCTTTTGGAACAAACTTATTGTCAACTAATAATCTAACAATTCTTGCTTTATACTTTCCTTGAAGATTTAATAATTTTCCATCTACTGTAATTGAATAAAAATCTTCAACATCTAACATTCTTTCAATCACTTTTAATACTCTAATTCCTTTTTTCATTTTGTTTGTTTTTGTTTGTTTTAGTTTGGTTAACATTAACCTCACACTACAATATAAGTACTTATATCTGTTATTCCTAATTTTAAAGCAACTATCTTTTTAATTTTAACATTTTTTAACAAATAAATAGGTTTTTCAACTAAAAAGTTTAAATTTTGAATAAAAAAAACCACCTAAAATTAATTAAATGGTTAAAAAGCGTCTTATTCGCTATAAGACATTAAAATGTTTATCCCAACATTAACTTTTAATTTATTAACTATTTTTTCCTATCTGAATAAGTGTATCAAATCTGAAATTCTTTTTGTCATTAATGTATCTAAGCATTTGTAAAGGGTGGATTCCTACTTCTTTTGCAAAACCTGTTGGAGTTGAATTTGTGTCCATTAGATGCTTTTCAATAACTTTTCTAACTGCTTTATCTAAATGTCTTAAATCTTTAATGTTATCTATCTTTATCATTCTTGATTATTGTTTTAAAACGGCCTAGCGTTAATTCACTAGGCCATTAATTTAATTACTTCCACAAGTTTTCTTGTCTTTCAAACTCGTAATTTTGTGCTTCTGTTCAAAAAGGTAAATCATCCGGCTCTCCATCTTGACCTGTATCTTGACCTGTTTCTTGTTCTCCTTGCTTTTCAATTTTCCAACCATTTAATGATAAAAAATATCTATCCTCTCCCTGTGGACTTGTCCATAATCTACCTCCTAGATTTACTGAAATTTCAACATCATCTCCTATTGAATAATTATCTACTAAAGAACAACCATCTTGCGTGAATTGAACTAATAATTTTTGAGGATATTTGTCATCTTCAGTTTCTATAACTATTTCTCTTTTTGAAAAAGTATCTGTTATTTGTACCATTTCGTTCAATACTATTATTCTTCCTTCTACCTTGTCTATCATTTTATTTTATTTTAAATTTTGCTTTTAATTCATTCCAATATAATCTACAACCTTTTACTCTTTGGATTATTTGTTGCTCTTTTTCTAAATCTCTAATATATGAAATTGTTGTAACTCTTAAATCTATAGGCAAATGACTTGAAATATGGATTTCTTCATTTTCCCACGCAGGAATTAATTCTTCCGGAGTATCCATTAAACAATAATCTAAATAAAACTCGTCTTTATTCCATAACATCATATATCCCCTTCCCTGCCATTCATAAACGGTGCTTTTAGCATCTTCTTCAAATAACGGAAATGTAACCTTACTCCAAGGACATTTCGTATCTCTAATTTTATTTTCAAAAGATACATCACAAGTTCCTTTTATAAATCCATTTGTTCTTTCCTCTTCATTTTTTTCGTATGGTTCATTATAAAGTTCAGAAATTAATTCAATGGCTTGTTCTTCCATTATATTTCCTTTATCAAATTTTGGACTTTTTATGATATTTTTATATTCTAAATATGTTTCTTTAAAGGCATTTTTTACATAAGTTTTTGCTCCTACCGATAATTCAATTTTTTTAGGAGATGCCATCACACTACTCAAAGCAGAACATCTAACTATAAACTCTCCTGCTTCATTCAAATAATTATTTTTCTTTGACATCTTCTTTTATTTTCATTTCTAATTCATCTAATAATTGAAATTGCTCTTCAGTTAACTCAAAAGTAACTTTCATTGCGTCCCCACTATATTTTCCTATTTTTATTTGTCCCATAGCATTATCAAATCTAGTTTTATCTAATTTCGCTTTATTAACGACTAACGACTTTTTAACCGTTTTAACGGCTTTATTTATATCGTTCGAGTGAGTTGTATCAGAATCATCTATTGCTCCTGTAGGGACTAGGAATGCGTACAATAGGGCGTATTTTAATGCGTATGTAGTGGCCTTTCCTGCTCCTTTATCTTGTGAATCTACTCCTTGTCCATATCCACTCAATTCTATTGATTCCCCACTACTATGAATTAACTTGTATGTAACTAGCACCTCCGTGAAAACAGACTGTTTTTGTTTCACTCCATAATTATCTGTAACTTCCCAACGGTTTATTTCTGTTTTCGGTTCAATTTTTATAGGTAGAATTATTAATCCATTTTCCCTCATTGAAGTACCTATAATTTTTTTTACTTCTTTATCCGGAACACCTTTGTACTGCATTTTACCTGTTCCAACTTGCATAGATTTTTCTATACCTTTGACATCTTCCATTACTGCAAGAATCGCTTCTGTTAATTTAGTCATTTGTTTTGTTTTTTATATTTACAAATATAACTATTTATATCTGTTTATCCTAACTTCTTAATGCTTTTAAAAATTATCCCAACACCAAATCGGTGTCTTTTCTCCCACATACGCTCCACTCACATTAAAAGTGAAATACTCTAAGGCTTCTAATTCTGTTAATTCTTTTTCTAATATTTTAAGGCATTTAGAAACTGAATAAATTAATCTCATTTCATTCTCTTCTAACCCTATTATCGCAGAATCAAAAGAATCAGCCGTTAATAGTTTTTCTCCAATATATCTATCTAATATTTTTTCTAACATAATTTATTTTTTTTATAATCTTCCTTCATTATACCATTTAATATAATCCAATGCAATAACTTTTGTAATTTCAAAAGCATTTAGATATTTCCCATTATAAAATCTATCTTGGGATTTATTATAATATAATTCTGAATGCTCCTTTGTTCCATAACTTCCACTTTGGATTGTTACTTTATAATTTTTCATTATCACGGTTGTTCCAAACCTATCTCTATCATAAGATGCAACGCTTCTTATTTTTTCAATCACTTCCATTAATTCATTCCAAGAAATTTCTTTATATTTATTTCCTGTGAAATAGCTAAATATTTTATTTTCTGTTTTGTTCATTTTTATCCTCTTTTTAAATTTTTATTAAAATTTTCATATTCATACATTTCAAAACCACTTCCATCACAATTATCACAAGACACATCTTTAACACAACCTCCACAACATTCGTTAGATTGATTATTACAATCCATTTCTTCAACCGTACCTTTTCCATCACAACAATCACAATCTCCTTCAAACATATCATCTTCGTCTAAATCCACTACTTCAAAATGCTTATTTTCTACCAATAACTTTCCATTTTCAAATAATTGTTTTCCTGCTTTTTTGTAATCTTCTTCACTTATATATTTCATATCTTAAACTTTTTTTCTTAATAATTTATAAATCTCATCTAACAATTCTCCATCTGTCATATCTTCTTTGTTTGGTTCTAATATTTCAGTAATTGAATTTATTACTTCCATCATTCCCATTCCGTATGATATTTCTTGGTGGTTTCCAACCCTTATTAATTCTTTTGCTTTTTGTTTCATAATTTATGAATTTAATAATTTTTCTTTTTGTTTAATAATCTCTTTAATTGCTTTAAAATCTCTTTTGCAAATTGCAATAAAATGTTTATTTTCTAATATTTCTAATTGTTCTAATTTAGTTAATGTTTTCATTTGTTTTTTTATTTTAATTATTATGATTTATCCTTCTTCCTTCTTCAATTATATTTTCTGTTTCTGAATTGCTTAATTCATAATGTTCTGAAAATAAATTTGTAGATAAATAATTATTATACCAATCTAAATACATTTCTTCTTTTTGTTTATTTGTGTATTTTTTCATTTTGTTTGTTTTTAATTCGTTTTTCATTTTGTTTGTTTTTTAGTTATTGTTTTTTAAAATTTTCAATTATATGTAAACCTCTCCACTCCACATATAATGCTGAACTTCAGCAATAGCTTCTTCATAATTATCAGTTACTACTGTTATATTCTCATCTTTATGAGTTTCACTATCTACAAAAGTAAATTCAATTTTACCATAATCTTTAATTGTTTCTTCTATCTGTCTTTTTGCGTTAAATGTAATTTCCATAATATTTGTTTTTGTTTTTGTTTGTTTGTATATTTTATCTCTTACCTTAATATAAGTACTTATATCTGTTATTCCTAATTTTTAAACACTTTTCTTTTTAATTTTAACATTTATTAACATTTGAGTTATTTCCAAAAAAAAACTACTTAATTAATTAAGTAGTTAAAACTAAACCTATCCAACTCATCACAAAAACAATATAATTCGTGTGGAGTGTTCCACGCTCTTGCCTTTGTTGGTGGTTATACTTGTTTTTTTTATTATTAAAACTCTTACAATTCTAATTAATAATTCTCAATCGTTTTTGACTAATTATTAATCCAAAGACTTTTGAACCCTATGAAAAGTTTGAATGCTTTGTTTGATTGTAAGAGTTTTTAAATTCTTCAATCTTAAAAATTATTATAAAAAAACCAATCTTCCAAAGTGTAATTATCTTTTATTGATAAACTTGTTTCATCAAAAAACCTGTATTCTGTTTTTTTTATAAAATCATCTACATCTATTGAAATGTCAGATATTTTTTCTAGTAAATCATTTATACTATATAAATTTACTTCTTCAAAAACACCTTCTTTTTCTATTATAATTGTTCTGCTTAAATCCATTATTCTGTTACCAATTTTCTGTATTTTATAT
>Ga0308023_1000037_pt1 | contig 39568 bp, 48 predicted proteins | sample Neamet418_FD_201294 | JGI IMG/M metagenome (GOLD analysis project Ga0308023, IMG submission 201294) | Marine microbial communities from water near the shore, Antarctic Ocean - #418 | ecosystem: Environmental > Aquatic > Marine > Unclassified | place: Southern Ocean | collected 2014-10-03
CCAGGGTTGGTGTCTCCTAAGTATGGCAGGCAACGAATGGATGCTTTAGTTTTTTGTGTGATGAGGTCTTCAGTTTCTGAGGTACCGTCCCAATGCGCCATTACGAATTTGCTGTTGTTTATCGCTTCTACGAAATCGTCCCAGTTATCGACTTCAACTGTATTGTCTGTGAGACGGGTTTGAGCTGTAGCGAATAGTTCGGATTGAATGGTTTCTAGAAGAGATTGAACCTTTATTGTGATTCCTTCTAGAGGCTCGAATGATTTTGTGCGAGTGTCTCGTCGAGCAAGTTCACACGTGCCATTTTCAAGATCGCGAGGACCTACAGCTATTCTTAAGGGAACGCCTTTGAGCTCGTATTCTGCGAATTTCCATCCAGAACGTTTAGCGTCGTCGTCGTCGAGTTTTACTCTAATTCCTGCGGAGCGAAGGTCGGATTCTAGTTCGCGACATTTCTCTAGGATTTCTTCCATCTGCTCTGGGCCCTTGTAGATAGGTACTATGACTACTTCTATAGGAGCGAGTTTTGGAGGGAGGACTAGCCCAGCATCGTCACTGTGAGTCATTACTAAGGCGCCCATTAAACGGGTTGAAACGCCCCATGATGTAGCCCAAACCAGCTCTTGCTTGCCTTCCTTAGTCGCGAACTTTACGTCGAAAGCTCGGGCGAAGTTTTGGCCTAAAAAATGAGAAGTACCAGCTTGGAGAGCCTTACCATCTTGCATCATAGCCTCTATACAAAGCGTGTCTAAAGCTCCTGCAAAACGCTCAGACTCAGTTTTATTACCCTTCACTACAGGCATAGCCATCCAGTTCTCAGCGAATGTAGCGTATACCTCTAACATCCTACGTGTCTCCTCTTCTGCTTCCAACTTAGTAGCGTGCGCTGTGTGACCCTCTTGCCAAAGGAATTCCGTGGTGCGAAGGAAAAGTCTCGTGCGCATCTCCCAGCGCACAACGTTAGCCCACTGGTTTATCAGTAGAGGCAAATCTCTGTAGCTCTGAATCCACTTTCTGTACGTGTTCCAAATAATCGTCTCTGAAGTAGGTCTCACGATTAGCTCTTCTTCGAGTTTAGCGTCTGGATCTACTACAAGCCCTTCTCCATCGGGGTTGTTGATTAATCGGTAGTGAGTAACAACGGCACATTCTTTCGCGAAGCCTTTTACGTGTGCTGCCTCTTTCGAGAGGTAAGACTTTGGAATGAAAAGCGGGAAGTAAGCATTGCTATGCCCCGTCTCTTTGAACATAGTGTCTAGAGCATCTTTCATCCTCTCCCAAATAGCGTAACCATAGGGTTTAATGATCATACATCCCTTGACATCACTGTGCTGTGCGAGATCTGCATCAACAACTATTTCGTTATACCACTTACTGTAGTCTTCGCTTCTCGATGTTAACTTCTTAGCCATTTTGGGTTTGGTACGATTTATGTATTTGAGATTGCATGATGCCCTCCGCACTGCAAAAGTACAAATTTGATTACCTTGCTAATCTATAACAATCATGGATTTCACACGACATTATTTTCCAGCACTAATTATTGCACTTACATCCTTCGTATTTGCAGGGTGTAGCATAGGTCCTAACCTTACTTCCTCACTTGAATCTGACGAACTTTACCTGTCTTCAGACGAGGCATTCATCACAGACGAGGAGTATTTGGCACATGCATACGAGGAAAGTGGATATGAAGGTGATTCCGACACCTATTACGGTGATTCATCTTATGGCTCGAATGATGGTTCTAACTCGGCTTGGGGAGTGGGGTCATTTAATAGGTTCGGCGGATTAGGACTAGGTTCTTACTTCTCCCCTTACGGAGCGGGAAATAGCTATAGCAGCTTTGGCAGCAACGGCGGTTTTGGCAACTACAATAGCTACGGCAACTACAACCCATACAGTTACGGGAACGGATCCATATGTTATGGTGGATACTGCAACTCTGGATACGGATACGGAGGCTACAACCCCTACAGCAACGGATATGGTTACGGATACGGCGGATACAATCCATATAATTACGGAGGAGGCTACGGAGGAGGCTACTACGGCAACTATTACGGTGGTGGAGATACGTACACGAATTCAACAATTGTCGTTGGTTCGAGAACTCCACTTACAACCAACACAACTGTGAACAGCAACTACATTGGCGGGAGGCTACAGCAAAATAAAATTGAAACGGTAAACACTAACACGACCAACACTCAGAGTACTAATTCTACTAGGGTGGAATCACGAGTTAATAGCACTAGTGTATTTCCTACATCAACGAACACCTCTACATCTCGCAACAATAACAATTCGAGGTCTAACAACTCTTCAGGAGTATCTAGCGGATCACGTAATAACAACTCTAGGCCCAGTTCTGGAAGCACTAGACCCAGTTCTGGAAGCACACGTCCTAGCGGCAGTCGCTCTTCAAATTCAGGCCGTTCTGGAGGCAGACCATAATGCGTAGTTCATTAAAACACTTCTGTAGTGTGATTTTAATTGCGCTATTAGTTCCCGAAACCCAGGCCCAAAACGAAATTGATGTCCTTCGCTACTCTCTCTCAGATCCTATAGGCTCAATTAGAACTATAGGCATGGGAGGAGCATACGGAGCTTTAGGAGCCGACTTAGGGTCATTAGGAATAAATCCAGCAGGTATAGGAATGTATCGGCGCGGGGATATAGGAGGTAGCGCTGGAATACAGACTGGTAACACGAGAGCTAACGTGGGAATGTTTTACAGCTCTTCAGCTTCTGAATCTGATACTAGGATAGGGTCATTCGGAGTGGCTATGACTGTACCCAGTGTGAATCCAGATTGGCCATTTGTAACCATAGCAATTGCACATCAAAAGACGAACATCTGGGACAACTCCATGAAGATTGAAGGGGCAGAATTAAACTCTAGCCTGCTAGGCGTATTCCACAACTTTGCTGAAGGCACTAACAACGCATCACTTAACGATGGAAGTGCATATGCATATACATCCTCTCTAGCCTGGTATGCTTATCTATTAGACCCTGATGGCACTAGCAGCACATCTTATATAACACCTTTCAACACTGACACAACCGTTCTTTTCAGTCGTAGAATTGATCATGGTGGTGATATGAGTGAAAACCAAATCTCAATAGGCGGTACCTACCAAGGATGGTTAAGCCTTGGCGGAACTGTTTCTAGCACTGAAATTAAATTCACAGAAACTTCGACACATGCAGAAGCACCATTGGAAGCTAGCACAGATCTACAATCCTGGTCATATAGCGAGGATTTATACATAGAAGGAACCGGAATTAACATTAGACTAGGAGCGATAGCAAAGATTCGTGACTGGTGGAGAGTGGGGATATCTTGGCAAAGCCCTACAAGATTAGAGCTCACGGATAGCTATAGCACGTCGATAACTAGCTACTGGAATGACGGTACTTCTTACCACGAAAACTCGCCTGTAGGAGGATATGAGTATTTGATTATTACTCCATCGCGAACCACAATAAGCAGTTCATTTGTAATGGGTAAATTCGCCGTAATATCAGCTGACGTGGAGATAGTTGACTACAGTGATGGGAGATTAAAAGCGAATGATAACAGTTGGTTATCTGACGGCTATGGGTTTGGATTAGAAAACGAAACTGTTGAAGATTTATATTCTAAGTCGTATGAAGCTAGAGTAGGACTTGAAATAAGAGTAGCAAAAGATTGGAGGGTGCGACTAGGAGGGTCTATGGAAACTAGCCCCTACAACAGCAACGTGATTTTAACTTCTGACCCCACAAGGCTATCAGCTAGTCTAGGCGGAGAGTACAGGTCTGGAGAATACTATATGGGCTTCGCTTGGAAGAAGTCATGGACAGAAAGTGACCTGTATTTGATTGACCCTGATGCCCAAGTCACACCCATCATTCAAGAAAAGAGCTTAGGCATGTTGATGATAGGAGGTGGAATGAGGTTCTAATCACTAACACGAGATTATGAAGCATGAAAAAGGCCCGCAAACTGCGAGCCTTTTTTAATTTCGTACAAAGAATTACTTCTTTAGTTTCTACTTTTTAAGCTTTTTCAGGGCCTTAGCCATCAAAGTATTCATCTTCTCGTTCTCTTCTTCAGCAAGCTCCATATCAACTAGTATACGGCCACTGTGCTCATCAACTATGATTTGCTTACGTTGAGCGATGTCTATCTGACGCTGTGGTGGAATCTTAATGTAAGTTCCAGCGCTAGCCTCTCTATCGATAGGAACGACAGCCAAACCATTCTTAGCAGCTCCACGGATACGAGAGTATGTGCGAAGTAGTCTATCATCAATAGTCTTCGCCATCTTATCACTTTGCTTCTGTAGAGCGTCCTCCTCAGCTTGAGTCTCCTCAATTATCTCTTGTAATTCAGACTGCTTAGAAGTCAAATCATCTGAACGCTGGGTGTTTTTGTTACGCATAGCTTCAAGGCTCTCCAGCTTCTGAGCAAGTTGAGCATTGCATTCGCGGATACGCTTTTCACAAAGTTCGATTTCGAGGGTTTGGTATTCAATCTCCTTATTCAAAGATTCAAACTCACGATTATTTCTCACATTATTCTGTTGCTCCTCGTATTTAACGATAAGAGATTTAGCTTCTTCGATTTGATTCGAGTAGGCAGTAAGTCTTTGAGTCACTAAATCGTTCTCTTCCTCCATCTTTTCAAGACGAGAGTTTAATCCTTCGATTTCATTCTTTAGATCTTCAACTTCAATAGGTAGCTCACCACGTACCACACGGATACGGTCGATGCGGCTATCGATTAATTGCAAGTCGTATAAAGCGCGGAGTCTATCCTCTGCTGAAATATTCTTAGTCGTTTTTGCCATGAGTCGGTTTGTTGTAAATCAACGGATTTGAACAGGGTTTGTTTTGGCTGTAGCCAAACGGACCGCAAAATTAGTGAATTTTTCCTTGATTCTACTAGCAATTAATTCACTTGTGCGCCATTCGCTCTCATAATGCCCTACATCGGCAATCATTATCTTGTTTTCAGCGTCAAAAAACTCGTGATATTTGAAATCTGAGGTAACGAATACGTCCGCGTTTTTAGAGATAGCGTCCCTTAATAAAAAAGAGCCGGAACCACCGCAAACGGCAATGGTTTGGACCATCTTAGCCACTGGCGCAGTATGCTTTATATGGGTAGCCGACAGTGCAGACTTAGTGCTGTCAAGGAAGTCTTCCCATCTAATTGGCTCAGGTAATTTACCTATCATACCTGCCCCAATTAATTTATCTTTATTTGTAATATGTGTGATGAAATGAGCCATTTCTTCATAAGGATGAGCAATTTTTGCGGCAGCGATGACAGATCCAGTGCACCAACGCTCAGTTAACACCTCAATTCTAACTTCCTCAACCTCAGTATCCTCCCCCCTATTCCCTAGTATCGGATTAGAATTATCGTTAGGCCTGAACGCCCCATTACCAATCGTTGAAAAACTACAATTATCATAATCACCTATTGATCCTGCTCCAGCAGTATGCATAGCCTGCCTCACCTTATCTGCAGCATCAACAGGGGCAAAAACCACGACTGAATCTAACAATTCCGCTTTAGGTCTTAATATTTTTAATGAATCAGGAAGACAGCCTAAGGAACTAGCTAGTTGAAAGTTTACACCAGAGAATATATTATCTAGGTTCGTGTGAATTGAGTACAGAGCTATATTAGATTTAATCGCTCTCACCACAGTCTTCTCTACGTATGAAGAACCCGTAAAGGTCTTCAGACCTTTGAACACAATGGGATGATGGCTCACAATCATCTGAGCTCCTTCAGCCTCTGCCTCTGCGACCACATCCTCTGTACAATCGAGGCTAATAAGGACTTTAGTAATAGGCATATTTCTATCACCCACGATTAATCCTGAATTATCATATGATTCTTGCAGAACTGGGGGTGCCCAATCCTCTAACAAGCGTACAATGTCACGTACCTTCAAGCCGTTCTTAGATTCCATGGCGCCTAAGTTACTTAATTAGAGTGTTTAGAAAAATCATACTATTCCCTTTTACGGCAGTTTATGCCCTAGTTCTTTACGCGAGACACTTTGCATACGATTTTGGACTCCTTAACAGCAAACACGCCGCACTACCCACATTAGTATTAGGAAACCTACACTTGGGTGGAACAGGCAAGACTCCACACGCTTCTACCTTTTTACATATTTTCTCTGAAAAGCTCGGTGGCCCGCAGCATGTGGCCCTATTAAGTCGAGGCTATAAAAGAAACACAAGTGGATTCGCATTAGTAGAGCTCGACGGAAAGTGGGAGAAGTTCGGTGACGAGCCCGCTCTTCTTAAAAGCATGCACCCATTAAACCCTATCGCGGTTAGTGAAGACAGGCTGAAGGGCATTGAAGAAATAAAGAATCGACTTCCTGAGGTTAGGCTAGTAATTCTGGATGATGGATTACAGCATAGGTCATTAAAGCCTCACAAATCAATACTTATACTTGATTCAACACGTCCATTAAAAACTCAGTGTTTATTCCCTACCGGAAATCTTAGAGATTTAAAGTCTCGTTCGAGCAGGTTTGACGCGTGGATAATCTCTAGAGCTACTCGCTCAATGGATAAAGAATTACTTCTACAGACATATTCATCACCCGCAGTACCGGTATTTACCAGCGGCATGGTGTCTGGCAAGCCCACTGAAACAAATGGAAATGAGGTTTTAGTTGTGTGTGGAATAGCTCAGCCACAGAATTTCATAAAAGAACTTCGTGAAGAATGGGATGTGAAGGCTATTAAAACATATCCGGATCATCATCGCTTTTCTAAGCATGAGATAGAAGGTTGGGTGGAGATTTTGAAAGACCTTAAACTCGACGCCATCGTTACGACAAGCAAAGACGCTGTGAGAATTACCCCTCTAATTAATGCATATCCACATATAGCCTTAGTTTCCATTCCTATTATGGTTGAATGGGCAGACGAAGACGCCATAAACAAATGGGTTGACGAGTGGCTAGAATCCCCGATATTTGCAACTCAGAATAAATAAAATGAGCATACTAAAGACTATTAAACCACTGACGATAATTTTCCTAGCGACAATTATGATCCTTTCTATAGGGTGTGACACTGTTGTTAAGGAAGACGTGACATCGCCTACCGGACTTATCACTGGGAAATTTACCGGAGTTAATCAAGGAAGTGTCGTGATCTTAAGGAGCTATAAAAATGATGTAATGGTTCAAACAGGAAGAACCACAACAGCAGCAGATGGAACATTCGAATTAATGCCGAATAATCCATTAAATATGGACTACCATCAGATAATGATAAACAAGAAGCACCCTGTCATTTTACTAACCGATTCTACTGAAAGCCTTAATATCTCGGCTCACGTACCACATAAGAACGGCTATCTAGTAGGTGCTACATTCTCTGGCTCACCTTCGTCAGCTCGGCTAAGTGATTTTATGGATGTTATTATCCCTCTACAGGACTCTCTTACTGAAATCCAAACTCTGTACAACAGTTCTAAAGGTGATGAGAACCTAGCCTATCAAGCACTGATGATATCATTAATAGGCGAACTTAATTCTGTAGGTCTCAAGTTCATTAAAGCAAACCCATCAGACCTCTCATCATTAGAGGCTCTGAAAATGCTCAACCCTAAAATAAGTGGCGCCTCATTTAAGCAAGTCCTAAAGGATTTAAAGGAGACATTTGGCCACACACACACTTATAAAAAACAAAAAAGCCGATACGATACCGCTCAGCAACCCCGAGTCATTCCTAATCAGCCACCCCCGACAAAAAACCCTTCAGTAAAACGCACGAAGAAAAACAATAAATATGCTGTAGGTACAGAGGCATTAGATATCGTGATGAGTGATCCATATGGAAACACAAGAAGACTTAGCGATTTAAGAGGTAAGGTAGTGCTGCTAGATTTCTGGGCTTCATGGTGTGGACCTTGCAGGCGAGAGAATCCTCATGTAGTTCACGCTTATGAGAAATACAAGGGGCAAGGATTTGAAGTGTTTTCAGTATCGTTAGATTCGGATAAATCGAAATGGATGAGAGCCATCGAACAGGACGGATTAGTTTGGGATAATCACGTGAGCGACCTACAAGGATGGAGGAACGCAGCATCTAAAGCTTATGGAATATCTAGTATTCCTCACACCATGCTAATCGGAAAGGATGGGATGATAATACAGACTCATCTAAGGGGAAGAATGTTAGAGGATGAACTGTTAAAACTATTCGGCCAGTGAGTGAGCGCATACATTTCGCTTCTGACCTTCACCTAGGCTCTCCTGACTTGGAATCAAGTAGGGAAAGAGAGCTAATGTTTATTGACTGGTTAAATGATGTATCCAAAGGCCAGGGCGTAGCGTCTGATGGCCCCGCAACTGAGATACATCTACTTGGAGACATATTTGATTTCTGGTTCGAGTATAAGCATGTAGTGCCTAAGGGAGGCGTAAGGATACTATCTGCCATAGCCAGGATTGTAGAAAGTGGCATTCCAGTTCACTACCATGTGGGAAATCACGATCTATGGACATTCGGATATCTAGAATCTGAACTTGGAGTGATTCTTCACCGAGAACCCATCGTGAAAGAATTTGAGGGGTTGAAGTGTTTAATAGGCCATGGAGACGGTTTGGGCCCAGGAGAAAGAGGATATAAAGTCTATAAGAAGCTATATACAAATAGGGTTTGTCAGTTTCTCTTCCGATGGATACATCCGGATATAGGAATTTCGCTCGCTAATTATTTCTCAGGAAGCAGTAGGAAGAGTGGAGGTAAAAGTGGCGGGGGATATACAACAGCCGAGGGAGAATATTTATATCAGCATAGCTTAGAGGAATGGAAGAAAGACCGAAGCATAGATTGCTTTGTTTTCGGTCACAGGCACATACCTCTAGATCTAGAGTTGAAGGATGATAAAACTGAACGTACAGCAAGGTATATTAATATCGGTGACTGGATAAATCATTTCAGCTCAGCAAAAATCATCGACGGCAAAATGATTTTGCACGTACCAGAATAGTTGAAAGGCTATCACACAAGTTTATTGCATTAAAAAAGGGAAGTCTTTCTGAGACCTCCCTTTTTTTGTAGTAACAAACGTTACAAAGTGTTTTATCGTACTACCTACGTATCACAAGCTTAGTAGCAAGTTGCTTCTGAGAACTAACCATTCTTACAACGTAAGTACCGTTAGAAAGTCCGCTGATATCGATAAGAGCACGCTCTGAAGACTGTGTGTTCTCAATTCTGTCAGAATAAACAATTCTACCTTGAAGGTCATACACCTCAAGTTTGATTTCTCCTGCGAATCCTCGTGTAGAAACCTGTACAGAACCATATGAAGCTGGGTTAGGGTAAACTAACAATGACTCTACACTGTTCTCTTCAATCACGAGGTCATCAGCACCTAAGAAGGTGTCAGATCTGAATATACCGCGGCCGTGTGTTCCCGCATAAATAGCACCTGTATTAGTAGGAGAACTCCAGTTTGTATTCGAACGCCACTGCTGCTTAAGATCGAACACTGGGGCTGTTAACTCCTCAGCAGTAGCTGCCATACCTAGGTTAGCTATAGTCCACTCACTACCTCCATTATCCGTAACGAAGATTCCATACTCAGTTCCGACAATAATTGTTGAACCTGATGCATCCTGTGAGTCAATTACAACATCGTACATAGGCATGTTGTTTAATCCTCCAGACCAGATGTTAGAGAAAGATGGTGAAGGAGCTAATGCATTCCATGTCTCACGAACCTTACCCATAGAGGTAGACCCATAACCACCCAGAGTGATAACCATGTGGTTAGCATTGTTAGGGTCTATGCTTACTCCTGTAATAACAGAACCATTAGTGATAAGCTGATCGACAACAATGTGGTCATCAACATCAGAGTCAATATAAATCTCAGAGAGGCCAGAGAATCTATATAACGACCCATTCCATCCACTCACGAACATCACATCACCAGCAGCCTCGTCATTAACTACATATTCAATAACCTTCGCTCCAGCACCACCAGGAGCATTACCTAAACGAATCCAGTTAGGAGTAGTGTTAAAGTTTAATGCATCTCTTGTCATCCAAATACCTTCGCTTCCAGTAAGTCCAAGAGTTAACATAGTAGTATAAGGATCCTGGATTTTTCTTCTCTCCGGCTCTCCGAAAATAGTATCAGGGAAGTGATAGTACATTGTGTCGCAAGCATCAACCACAGAGTACTGAACTTCTTCTACGAAGATAGTATCGTTACCTAGGTCTATCTGAACGTCATACTCAACACCATCAACTATCATAGTTGTATCGAGAAGGTTAGGGATGATTTCAGAAATCACATCTACAGTATCAATACTAACAGTATCATCAACACAGATAATCTGCTCTTCATTAATCTGAGGTGTAAGCCAGAAATAATTAGGGTCAGTTGTCAGCGGGGCATCTAATAATAATTCAGGACGAATGATGTTCTCGTAGAACATTAGCTCATCACCTGCAGGAATAGTCCAATCGAATGGAAGATTCTGATTACTTGTGTAAAGTGTGAACGTGCTGTCTGTTACTGTCTCTCCATAAGGATTTACAACTATCACATTTCTTTGAGAGTTTTCATCCTCTGTGTCCTCGTATAAACGAAGGCATGTGTAGAACCCGCCTAAATCGCCCTCTTCATCAATTAACTCAATGATTTCATCGTCATAAAAACCACCTAGATTAATGTTCTCTCCTGGAGAAATTGTTCCACGAGCAAGGCCACCGTTTTGGGATGCAGCAAACCATGCGTAAGTATGTTCTATAGACTCAGTTACCTGACTTATCGCACAATCAAAGCCATCACCGCCAACCACGGATACTGCATTCTGATCACTTAGGAAGTAACCATCTCCTGGGATAAATAATGAACCATTATCCTGGGTTCCACCTAGAACTGCTTCACCAGCACTATGAGCAATAGCATAGAACTGAGTAACGTTGTAGTTATGATTACACGCTGTGTAGCTATCTCCACCATCATCGCTCTTGTATATACCACCGTCAGTAGTGACGTACATAGTACCCGCTTCAGTGATGACTATATCTTGAATGTCTGCGTGAACTCCATAAGGAAAGCCTGGATAATTAAAAGGTGCCGCAGCCATTTCTGCTTGCTGATTAGGACCTGATTTCCAAAGAGAAATACCACCTACGAATGCTAGATCAGGCTGTCCCTTCTTAATACCTAGGGCCAAATCGTAAATACCTTGACCTCTAGAAAGTGGTGTGTAAGCATCCTCTCCACCAGGCCAGCAAACAGACCACGTACCCTCTTGAGAAGCTTCAGAACTGTAGTACAGTCCATAAAACAAACCTCCTGTTGTTGCATACAATGCAAAAGCATGGTTAGGATCATCCTGAGAGATAGCAATTCTACAACGGCCTATTCCACTTTGCGGAAGGTTACCAGGACTAGAACTTCCAGAAGTGATAAGCTCGAACTCTAAAAGAGTATTATTAGTTGAGCGGTAAACTCTAGCGTTACTAGCTGCGACTAACATATAGCTAGCATCTGGGGCGACAGCAATATCAGACACCCCACCAGTAGGACCACCAGAAGATGGGTCTATGCTTATTACTCCGTTCTGAATGGATCCGAAAGAACTATTTGAACCATACCAAACTAAATCATCAACAAGTGGATGCTTTACAAGCGCGTCTGTTGCAGAAAAATCTCCGCTTGAAAACTCGCCTGGATCTGTTCCTTCAACAATAGAAAAGGTCTCGCCTCCATCATTCGACCACCAGATACCACGGCCTCTAAATCCAGAATCACCATTACCAGATCCACCTTCGAATAATGAACCCGTACCTACGTAGATATCACCGTTATTAGCTACAGCTATAGACCCTACCATTAAGCTAGGAAATGAAGTTACGTGATTCCAAGTGTTAGCGCCATCGAGCGATCTCCATAGACCACCAGACACAGCACCAGCATATACAAGGCTCTCGTTTACTAGAGCGAGAGCTCTAGTTCTACCTCCTATATTATCCGGACCCATCTCTGCCCAAGCAAGATCGGTGTTTTTTAAGTTCAACCTCGATTGCGCAGCTGCTTTCTTAAGCACCTTAGCTCTAAGCTCAGAAAGCCCTTGAGAATTAATCTCACCTGTCTCTATGTCACCAAGTAACATTCGAGTGATCTCAGCCGCTCCTGCCGCATCTCTATCAACTTCTTCAACAATAGTTCGTGGTGTGTAATTTGAAACACAATCAGTTTGCGGGTTAACTCCCCAAACAAATGCAATAGCTCCGAATAGTAATCCAGCAGCTCCAAAGGTTATATACTTCGATGTCATATGATAATTCTTTTGCAATAAAAATGCCGGGTGAAGTTACAACAAACCCGGTTTACAACACATGCTTTTCTGCATGATATGATGAGCGTACAAGGGGGCCGCTCTCAACATACATAAATCCCTTCTCTAGGCCTATCCTTTCAAGATCGGCAAACACATCGGGATGAATAAACTCAACAACTGGCAAATGCTTCTGAGTGGGTTGTAAATATTGTCCCAGCGTCAAAACATTTACCCCTACGGATCTCAAGTCATCCATAGCCTCTATTACCTCTTCCTTTGACTCCCCTAAACCTAACATAATACCGCTCTTCGTCCTCAACCCAGCCTTACCTAATCTCCGTAAAACCTCAAGTGACCTGTCATATTTCGCTTGTATCCTGACACTCTTCGTGAGTCTCCTAACGGTCTCTAAGTTGTGACTCACAACTTCAGGAGCTTCATCAATTATCACTTGTAGATTATCCCACTTTCCAGCGAAGTCAGGGATTAATGTTTCCATGGTAGTGCCTGGGGATTGTTTGCGGATGGCGCGAATTGTTTGGGCCCAAATATCAGCACCTCCGTTAGACAAGTCGTCCCTATCCACGGAAGTAATCACTGCGTGTTTAACACCCATTAAAGAAACAGACTTCGCCACTTTAGATGGTTCGAATACATCTATCTCCTCAGGCCTTCCTGTATTGACGTTACAAAAACCACAGCTCCTCGTACAGATGTTGCCGAGAATCATAAATGTCGCAGTTCCCTCTCCCCAACACTCTCCCATATTAGGACAATGCCCACTTTCACAAATCGTGTGGAGCTTATGCTCGGACACTATCTCCCTAACCTTCTTATAAGTCTCTCCTGTAGGCAACTTAACCCTTAGCCAACTGGGCTTGGGGATTCGCTTCGGGATGTTAGGTTTAGCAGTGTCAGACATGGGCGCAAAGGTCGTGCTTTTAATGCCTTAATACCTAGTCAGACTGAGTCCAATTCGACCCTAATCCTATTTTTACATATAAGGATAGGAAGAACCTGTTAGGGTCGACAAAATCTTCCGCCATAATTTCAACTAGGCTTAGGAAAACATCCCCACTAACACCCACTTCGAATGACTTCGTGACTCCTCGTATATCTCCATACTCAAAGAAAATACCGTAGCTACCGTGGAGGCCTGGTGTGATTGAAATGTCATCAACTCCATTAACCCAAGGCGCCCTTCCATATATGTCATCATAAAAATGTAAAAAGGGATCATACCGTTCCGTCTCTAATCGTTCATAGGGTATTTCAGGATATCCTATAACTAAATACACAGGTTTTATTAAGCCCAAACCCACACCGAACCTAGCCAACCTACCCACCTGAACGGCCCCATTCCTAAGTTTAGGCGTAAGCTCTTTCCTGTGCTCCACACTCACCCTCAACGTCATAAACGAGTTCACCTTACCATAGACATAAGGCAGCCCTTCTATGTAAACAGGATTTGTGGTTTTTTCTTCTTTCGAATGTTTAAAGTAAATGAAATCTGTAGTTAATGACGTAGAGCTCTTTGCTGTTGAATATTTACCATACCTGAAACTAACCCCAGCACCCGAAGTATGAGCAATGACACTTAGATCTGTGGTATGCGTGTATAAAAGATCTATTCCCTCAGAACCATAAACTGCATCTGATTGGGTGGTGACTCCTTGTGAGGTTACGGATGGCATGAAAAAAGGTGTGAATAAAATCACACTGAAAAACATGCCCTTTATTGCCATAATTATTTTATCTGTGCCTAACATTGCTTCAAATTTAATTCATGCTACCTCAATACACGATAGAATACTCGAATCCTCTTAGGACTCATTCGACACATATAAAATCCGGGGACATCATTATCACTGACGCACCTACTGACAACAAAGGCAAGGGAGAAGCTTTTTCACCCACTGACTTGCTATCAACGTCTTTAGTGACTTGCGCAATGACGATTCTCGGGATTTCCGCACAATCTGGTCCGGCAGAGATAATATCCATGAGTGCTGAGGTGAGCAAAGAAATGGGGATTAATCCTAGGCGCGTTGTGGAGGTAAAAGCTGTGATTAAGGTCCAATTAAAGGGCGCTGACAGATCTGAGGCTGAAAGGCTTGAGAGAGCTACGAGAGCCTGCCCTGTTGCGATGTCCCTTTCCTCTGAGTTAATCCAAAACCTCGAATTTCAGTTCACTCTACAGTAATGAAAAAGAGCGGTTTTTTCATAGTTAACATAATGATAATGTTGTTAGCGTCATGCACTTCTAGCTCGAACCTTAACACCTCTAATTCTAACCGACCATACGATTACACTTCAAAGTCAATGCATTGTGATATCACTGCATATTCACATGGCTCTGAATTAAGTGTCTATGTCAGACTCGACAGATCTGAACTACTCTACACGAGAGAAAACCCTACATCTGAATTTATTTCGGAAATTATTGTGACTTTAAGTAATCAGCAATTCGTTTGGGTTGACACTTTGCAGTCCGACTCACATAGAAGCTTGGAATCCAGATTCGACATCCCATTCCCTCAAGACGAGGAATACTTGCAGTATTCGCTATTAGACAATAAGCGTAACGCTAGCACTAATGGGGTCGTGAGTGTAAATGACTATTTGATTTGGGACGTAAAAAAGGACAGAGCCGTTGCCGGCAACAGTGTATCAATAGGCTCTCAATTAATTATCATTTCTAGTGTGATTAGCGGATGGGACGTAAGTCATGTCATCACCGCGAAAACACTTCCAGCTCCTCCATTCACTGGGCATATAAATTCAATGAAGGATGTAAAGGCGATTCATCATAGCGGAATTTATGAGAACTGGATTATGCTCGATGGCTGCCAGAAATTCTCATCGCACAATTCAACTGACGAATTTATTTTATATGGCCGAGCCGATAACTTCCCATTAATTAAGGACGTACGACAAATGCTAGAGGCCACTCGCTATATCGCCACGAGAAGTGAATACAACTCTAATAATGATGCCGACAACCCTAAAATTGCACTGGATGAGTTTTGGTTAAAATGTGGAGGATCTTTTGATAAATCGAAAAAACTCATTGAGATATATTACGACAGAATTGAAGAGGCAAACAGAGCATTCTCAGGCATTCAAGAAGGCTGGAGAACCGATAGAGGCATGGTATACATCGTGCTAGGCATACCTAATAAAATCAATAGAGATGCGTGGTCAGAAATGTGGCTTTACGGTGATGAAGGCTCTTCAAATGTTATCTCATTGCGTTTCAGAAAGCGCGATCACGACTTAGACGACAACATGTATATCCTCGAAAGAGACATTATATATCGTTCTACATGGGATAGGTTAGTAACGAGTTGGAGAAATGGAAGGATACACCGAGATTAACTAGAACATGGTGGTTAACGAATTTGTGAGTGTTACCTTTGCCGCATGGATTCAAAACCTCATTACACCGGCCCAAAAAGACCTTCGGAAAAAACCTTTGTTTTCGGGATACACCCCTTAACCGAAGCTTTAGACTTAGGCAAGGACCTAGATAGCGTGCTTGTTATCAGGTCTGGTAGTAACGACAGAATAAATCAGCTAGTAGGCCGAGTCAGAGCAATGGGTATACCTATCAAGATGGTGCCCCGTCAAAAGCTTGACGCCATAACACTTAAGAACCACCAGGGAATCGTTGCTTTTCTTTCACCTATTACATATCAACCTTTAGAGGAGATTGTTTTAGGTGCGTTTGAAAGGGGTGAAGCTCCAGTACTAGTTGCTGCTGACGGAATTACGGACGTAAGAAATTTAGGTGCTATCGCTAGATCTGCAGAGTGTTTCGGTGCTCATGCTCTAATCATTCCAGAGCGCGGTTCTGCTTCAATTAATGATGGTGCGATAAAAAGCTCTAGCGGAGCACTACTACGACTACCTGTATGCCGAGTTCCACGCATTGCTGACGCTCTAGAGTACTTAGTTAATAGTGGGATATCCTGCATCGCTTTAACCGAAAAAAGCACTACTTCACTACCTAAAAGTAAAGCTGTTGCACCTTTCTGCCTGGTTTTAGGCGACGAGTTTGAAGGCATATCTCCAGAAATAATGGATTTGTGTGAGCAACAGTTGCTTATCCCTATGCACGGAAAGATCTCAAGTCTTAACGTTAGTGTCTCAGCAGGAATAGCCCTGTACGCACTCACTCAGAAGTAAACCTTCAAATTAAGCTAACGAAGCGATAGCTAAACAAGCGTAGTTATAGAGCACTATCTAAAGTCGACGCCTCTGTAAATAGCCATCGCACCCAGCTCTTCTTCAATTCTGAGGAGCTGATTATATTTAGCTACTCTATCTGATCTGCTAGCAGAACCGGTCTTGATTTGGCCTGTAGAAAGAGCCACTGAAAGATCCGCAATGATGGTATCCTCCGTCTCACCAGACCTATGACTCATCACTGAAGAATAACCAGCTTTGTGAGCCATTTCAACAGCATCAATAGTCTCTGTAAGAGTTCCTATTTGGTTCACCTTAACTAGAATAGAATTCGCAACCCCCTGCTCTATGCCTTGAGTTAAACGACTCACGTTCGTCACGAATAAATCGTCTCCCACGAGTTGAGTGTTCGCTCCTATTTTATCTGTCAATAGTTTCCAAGCGTCCCAATCATCTTCATCCAACCCATCCTCTATGCTTATAATAGGGTATTTTTCTCTCCAATTAGCCCAAAACTCTACCATCTCAGCACCCGTCCTTTCTTCTCCAGTAGATTCAAATCTATAGAGCCCTGTCTTTTTATCGTAGAACTCTGAGGCAGCCGCATCAAAGGCAAGCAACACATCTTCGCCCGGCTTATATCCAGCTTTTTCAATAGCACGTAAAACGAACTCCACACCTTCTTCATTGGAACTCAAATTCGGTGCAAACCCACCTTCATCACCGACATTTGTTGAGTATCCTTTTGACTTCAACACCTCTTTAAGATGATGGAAAATCTCAGTACCCATGCGTAAACCTTCGCTGAAGGTATCTGCACCCACAGGCATAACCATGAACTCTTGGATATCTATCTTATTATCCGCATGAGAACCACCATTAAGAATGTTCATCATCGGTACAGGCATCGTACCTACGTTAGCTCCACCCACGTATCTGTAAAGCGGCTGACGTACAGTATCCGCAGCTGCCCTAGCAACAGCAAGTGAAACCCCTAAGATTGCATTCGCTCCTAGCACTGACTTATTCTCAGTACCATCAATATCTATCATAACCTGATCGATCAACCTCTGCTCAGTCACATCAAAACCGTAGAGCTCCTCGCCTATAATATTATTGACATTATCTACTGCCTGAGTCACACCCTTCCCCATCCATCTATCACCACCGTCCCTTAACTCAACAGCTTCATGTATTCCAGTTGAAGCACCAGATGGAACAGCCGCTCTTCCGAAGGCACCTTCTTCTGTAACCACCTCTACTTCTAATGTCGGATTGCCGCGGCTATCAAGGATTTGGCGCGCATGTATTAATTCAATGTTACTCATCTTAAGCTGTTACTTTTTTTGATTCTACGATCATCTCTACAAAGTCATCGAACAAATATCTACTGTCATGTGGCCCTGCAGAAGCCTCTGGATGATATTGAACACTAAACACATGTCTACCCTTCAATCTAATACCCGCTACAGTGTCATCATTAAGATGAATGTGTGTTAACTCTATTTCCGGATTAGCTTCTAATGAAGAATGACTAACTACAAAACCATGATTCTGAGATGTAATCTCACAGGTTCCAGTTATTAGGTTCTTTACAGGATGGTTAACTCCCCTATGACCATTAAACATTTTCTCAGTTTGTAAACCTTGACTTAGAGAAAGCAATTGATGTCCTAGACATATCCCGAAAACTGGCAATCCAGATTCAACAAGTTTCTTTACCTCTTCAATAACCTTAGGCATAGCTGAAGGATCCCCTGGGCCATTACTTAGCATGACCCCTTCCGGCCCCCAATCTAGGATATCCTCAGACTTAGCGTCCCAAGGAAATACTCTAACATCACAACCTCTTGAGATAAGGCAAGTAGCAATGCTTCTCTTTAGACCTAGGTCCAAAAGGGCAACTCTATGTCCGTCAGTGAAATCAGAAAAATCATACGCTTCACTAACACTAACCTCATTACTTAAAGCCAGTCCATCCATAGATGGAACTTGCGCGAGTTTCGATTTAAGCTTATCAATATCGAATTGTTCTGTAGAAAGAATTGCATTCATAGCTCCGTTCTCTCTAATATGTCTAACAAGTGCCCTCGTATCGACATCACTTATCCCCACAGTTCCGCTCTTCTCCAGTTCATCCTGCAGTGTCCCTGACCCACCTACTCTGCTCGCAACAGAAGAGAAATTCCTTACAACAACTCCTGCAATTTTAACACCATCAGATTCAACTTCATCATTATGAACTCCATAGTTACCGACATGAGCTGTAGCCATAACAAGCATTTGCCTGTGATAACTAGGGTCCGTGAAGATCTCCTGATACCCGTACATTCCAGTATTAAAAGCAATCTCCCCTACTGTTGTACCACCTGCTCCTAATGCCTTTCCTTGAAATACCGTTCCATCTTCTAATAGAAGTATGGCTGGCGAATCTAATTGACGTAATCCTTGCATACTGCGAAGATACCTCTAGCGAACGTTTTCATAGTAATAAATTGACTTCAATAACACAGAATTTATAAACCCAAAACACACAAAGGGCACCTAATGGTGCCCTTTGTAATATATGTAATAGTGGATTTAGTCTTTCTTCTTATCCTCTTCAGAAGCAGGAGCTTCTTCAGCAGCAGGAGCCTCTTCAGAAGCAGGAGCTTCTTCAGCAACAACAACTTCCTCAGTAGCAGCTTCCTCAGTAGCAGCAGTAGCCTCAACAGCTTTACCACCACCTCTACGAGAACGACGTGTCTTCTTCTTCTGATCCTCTTGCCCATAGATCTCGTTGAAATCTACAAGTTCGATTAAACACATGTCTGCATTATCTCCTAGACGATTGCCTGTTCTGATAATACGAGTGTATCCACCTTCTCTATTAGCAACCTTAGGACCAACTTCACGGAATAATTCCGTAACAGCTTCCTTGCTAGCTAAATAGCGAAAGCAAACTCTGCGACTGTGTGTAGAGTCTTCTTTAGAGCGATTTACTAATGGCTCAAAATACTTCTTCAAAGCCTTCGCCTTAGCAACCGTAGTTGTAATGCGCTTATGCTCAATAAGAGAACATGCCATGTTAGTCAACATCGCTCTACGATGTTGAGACTGGCGACTTAAGTGATTGAATTTCTTTCCGTGACGCATAGCTTAAACCTTATCTAGTTTATACTTACTCACATCCATACCGAATGCAAGGTTCTTAATCTCAACTAACTCTTCAAGTTCAGTTAAAGACTTCTTACCGAAGTTACGGAACTTAAGAAGATCGTTCTTGTTGAAAGAAACTAAATCTCCTAGTGTTTCGATATCAGCAGCTTTAAGACAGTTAAGAGCACGTACACTTAGGTCCATGTCTGACAACTTTGTCTTAAGTAATTGACGCATATGTAAGCTTGACTCATCAAACTCTTCAGCTTCAACCATGTCATCTGTTTCGAGAGTAATACGCTCGTCAGAGAACAACATGAAGTGATGAATAAGAATCTTCGCAGCTTCTTGAAGTGCATCCTTAGGTGTGATACTTCCATCACATTCTAATTCAATTATGAGTTTTTCATAATCAGTGCGTTGTTCAACTCTGAAGTTTTCAATATCGTACTTTACGTTACGAATAGGTGTGAAGATACTGTCCATTGAAATCGTTCCTAGTGGAGCGTCAACACGAACATTGTCTTCAGCAGGAACGTAACCACGTCCCTTACCTATTGTTAACTCCATCTTAAGATCGACATTCTTCTCCATGCGACAGAGAACTACATCAGAATTTATCACCTGAAAAGCAGATGTAAATTTACCGAGGTCTCCAGCTGTTAAAGAAGTTTTTCCTTTTACAGAAACTGTTACAGTTTCCATATTAGTGTCTTCAATTTGACGCTTGAAACGAACCTGTTTAAGGTTCAGAATCAACTCAGTCATATCTTCCATCACACCCTTAATTGTAGAGTATTCGTGATCTACACCTTCAATTCTGACAGATGTAATCGCAAATCCTTCTAAAGAAGAAAGAAGTATGCGACGAAGTGCGTTTCCTACTGTGATGCCAAATCCAGGCTCAAGAGGGCGGAATTCAAAACGTCCGTTATTCTCCGTAGAGTCTAACATGATCACTTTGTCCGGTTGTTGGAAATCGAGAATAGCCATTAGTTGTTGCGTTTCAGGATTATTACTTAGAATATAATTCGACGATGAGGGACTCCTTGATGTTCTCAGGAATCTGATCTCTTGTTGGAATGGTAACAACAGTACCTGACATAGCTTGGCTATCCCAGTTTAGCCAATCGTGACTCTGAGTATTTGAACCCAAAGAGTTAGCGATTGTTTCCAACGATTTACTCTTCTCCCTCACTCCAACGACGTCACCAGGACGTACGTTACAAGATGGGATGTTTACAATACTACCATTAATAGTAATATGACGATGCGAAACAAGTTGACGAGCTCCACTACGTGTAGGGCTTAATCCTAAACGGAATGCAACATTGTCTAAACGACATTCACACATCTGTAGTAAAATCACACCTGTAATCCCTGGCTTAGAGCTAGCAGATTTAAATAGATTAGAGAACTGCTTCTCTAAAATACCGTAGGTGTATTTAGCTTTTTGCTTCTCGGCGAGTTGAACAGAGTACTCAGACTCTTTCTTACGACGACGAGTATTCCCGTGCATTCCTGGTCCATATGTACGACGCTCTAGAGCTTTGTCTGGTCCGAAGATCGCTTCTTTAAAGCGACGGGCTATTTTTGATTTGGGTCCGCGGTAACGTGCCATTGATCTTAGTTCTTAGTTATTAACTTGATTATACGCGACGACGCTTTGGAGGGCGACAGCCATTATGCGGTAGTGGAGTCACATCCACAATTTCAGTGACTTGGATTCCCATATTGTGAAGGGTACGGATAGCGCTTTCACGCCCAGCTCCAGGACCTTTTACAAATACACGGATCTTTTTAAGACCATATTCCATAGCCTCTTTACCGCAATCTTCTGCGGCGCATTGAGCTGCGTATGGTGTGTTCTTTTTAGATCCACGGAAACCCATTTTTCCTGCACTTGACCAGGAAATCACCTGTCCTGTCGTATTCGTCAGGGAGATGATAATGTTGTTAAAAGAAGAGTGGATGTGAGCTTCCCCTACTGAGTCAACTTTTACCTTTTTCTTCTTGCTGGCGCTTTTTGCCATAATCAGTTATTTTAGGTGATCAGTCCCGAAGGACAAAATTTAAAAATGAGCTTATAAGGCCCGGAATTATTGTTTCTTGTTAGCAACAGTCTTTCTACGACCCTTACGAGTTCTAGAATTATTCTTCGTGCGTTGACCGCGCAAAGGCAAACCGTTACGATGGCGAATACCACGTTGGCATCCGATATCCATCAAACGTTTGATGTCAGACTGAGTTTCAGAGCGAAGCTCGCCCTCTACTTTAAAGCCAGCGCCAATAATGTTACGAATTGAACCGACTTCATCGTCGCTCCATTCCTCAACTTTCTTGTTAGCGTCAACGCTAGCTTCTTCTAATACTTTCAGCGCACGACTACGACCTACGCCGTAGATGTACGTTAATGAAATGCATCCGCGTTTGTTACGTGGAATATCTATACCTGCAATACGTGCCATGAGTATGATTTAATTGAGCAGATCAGGATTAACCCTGACGTTGCTTCATTTTAGGATTCTTCTTGTTAATAACGTAGAGACGACCTTTTCGGCGAACGATTTTGCAATCGGCCGTGCGTTTCTTTATGGATGCGCGAACTTTCATAGGGCTGATTTATTATTTCTTGTACCGAAATGTGATACGTCCTTTAGATAAGTCATATGGAGACATTTCAACTTTCACACGGTCACTAGGTAGAATCTTGATGTAGTACATCCTCATCTTCCCAGAGATATGAGCCGTTATTACGTGGCCGTTCTCTAATTCAACTCGAAACATTGCGTTTGACAATGCTTCTAAAATTGTTCCATCCTGTGTGATAGATGCTTGTTTCGCCATGGGCTAACTTATTTATTACGAGTTATTTCGTTTTATTAATTACTTTTTCAATTTCCAAAAAACTTGAGAGAACATCGGCCTGGCCTTTTCGAACAACAATATCGTGTTCAAAATGTGCACTCACCTTTCTATCTCGAGTTACAATAGTCCAACCATCTTCGTGCGTGAGTATTTCATGCGTTCCGAGATTAATCATCGGCTCAATAGCTAGCACCATGCCATCTACTAAGCGAGGTCCGTTTCCACGGCGGCCATAATTAGGTACTTCTGGAGCTTCATGAAGCTCTCGCCCCAATCCGTGTCCAACCAGTTCTCGTACAACTCCGTAGCCATTAGCTTCGGCATGCATTTGAACAGCAGCACCTATATCACCTATGCGCTTACCAGTGACCGCTTGTCCGATCGCTAGAGTAAGGCATTCCTTTGTAACTCTTAACAGTTTTTGAATCTCAGGGTCAACCTCTCCCACTTCGAAAGTGTAAGCGCTATCACCATAAAATTCATTTTTCAGCACACCGCAGTCAATAGATATCACATCACCGCTCTCTAAAGGGCGATCATTTGGTATTCCATGAACCACAGCTTCATTAAGCGATGTGCACAAAGTATTCGGAAACCCTCCGTATCCTTTGAACCCAGGCTCGGCACCATTGTCTCGGATAAATTCCTCGGCAATGGCATCTAACTGAAGAGTAGTAGCACCAGGTTTAACCAGTGCAGCTACTTCTGCTAAAGTCCTCCCAACAAGCAAAGAACTCACACGCATGAGTTCGACCTCTTCGTCCGTTTTTATACGGATTCGTCGACCTAGTCCCATAACGCGATCATCCGCCTAGTCCTCCCACAGGTGACTGTGAGCGACTACGCATTTTACCAGATTTCATCAACCCGTCGTAATGACGTGAAAGCAAATAGCTTTCAATTTGCTGAAGAGTATCTAGAATAACACCTACCATAATCAACAGCGATGTCCCGCCGAAGAAAATGGAAAATTCTTGTGACTTAGTCAATCCTATATTGAATACAATCGCAGGTAGGATAGCTACTAATCCAAGGAATATAGCTCCTGGAAGAGTAATCTTAGATAACACTGTATCCAAGAACTCAGCAGTTGCACGACCTGGCTTTATACCTGGAATGAAACTACTCTGACGTTTTAGATCATCAGCCATCTGGTTAGGATTAACCGTTATAGCTGTGTAGAAATACGTAAAGGCAACAATCATAAAGAAGAACAGTAGATTATAGCCCAAACCATTAAAATCACTTAAGCTCTTAATAAAGTCATTCTGCGCTAACGACTCTACTTGCGTTAAGTAAAGAGGCACGAACATAATCGCTTGAGCGAAAATGATAGGCATTACACCTGACGAATTCACTTTAAGAGGAATGAAACTCCTAGCTCCTGAAGCAGTAGGCATCATAGAATCTCCTTGCTGAAGCTTAGCCATTTGTACAGGTACTTTTCTAATAGCTTGTACAAGTGCAACACAAACTCCAATGACTATTAAGAACACTGCTATCTCAACGATAAAGAAGAATAATGTTGTCGAAGGAAGGTTGAATTCTTTAATAATAGACTGAGGGAAAGAAGCTATAATACCGATCATAATAAGCAATGAGATACCATTACCTACACCTTTCTCAGTTATCCTCTCACCTATCCACATGATAACGAGAGTACTACAAACAATAATTGCTATAGATGACATCATCCAAGCACTAGTGTTATTTACAATCGCTGCTGCGGGTATAGAAGAAGCAATAAAACCAGGAGCTTGAACTAGAGCAATAGCTATAGTAAGGAACCTAGTGTATTGAGTAATCTTTTTCCTTCCGCTCTCGCCTTCGTTCTGCATTTTCTGTACAGCTGGAACAGCAATACTCATAAGCTGAACGATAATCGATGCCGAGATATACGGCATGATACCTAGTGCAAAAATAGAAGCTCTCGTGAATGCACCACCTGTAAATAGAGAAAGTAAACCTCCTAGACCTTCTGTTTGGGCTACAAGCTCATCACTATTAACACCTGGAAGTACGATAAAAGAACCGATTCTGTATACGAGAATAAGACCCAGGGTAATCCCGATCTTATTACGCAACTCCTCATGGCGCCAGATATCTACTATTTTAGAGAAGAATCTCATTTAGCAAAACGATCTATAATAACAGTTGCACCACCAGCAGTTTCGATGGCCGCAGTTGCTGACTTTGAAAACTGATTAGCAGTTACTTCTAGTTTAGAAGTAAGAGAACCTCTTCCAAGTATCTTAATTAAGTCATGCTTACTAGCAAGACCGTTATCCTTCATGTCCTGTGTAGTCAATGAAGTCTTTTTAATCTTTTCAGATAGCTCTTGAAGCGTATCTAAGTTGACTCCTTTGTAAACCACTCTATTAGGGCTTACAAAACCAAACTTAGGCACACGACGTTGAAGTGGCATTTGACCACCTTCAAAACCGATTTTAGAGCTATATCCAGAACGAGATTTCGCTCCTTTATGACCACGTGTAGATGTTCCACCGTGACCAGATCCTTCTCCACGACCAACTCGCTTGCGCTGCTTAGTAGATCCACTTGCAGGTTTAATGTTGCTTAGGTTCATTTTTGCTGGTATTATTATTTAGTTTCTACTTTAACAAGGTGACTCACTTTACGGATCATGCCCATAATTTGTGGTGTCGCCTCGTGCTCAACAGGATTGTTAAGCTTCTTAATGCCTAAAGCCACGATAGTGTCTTTCTGACGCTTAGTGCGATTAATAGCACTTCTGACTTGTGTGATTATTACTTTACTCATAATTCTATTGTTCAGCCTTGGAATACTTTGCTTACAGAAATTCCGCGAGCGTTTGCAACAGTCTTAGCATCACGTAGCTCCTTCAATGCATTGAAAGTTGCTTTCACAACGTTCTGTGGATTTGAAGACCCTAGTGATTTAGCCAAAACATTCTTAATACCTGCACTCTCAAGTACAGCACGCATAGCACCTCCAGCAATAACTCCAGTACCTGGCGATGCAGGACGAATTAATACGTGAGCTCCAGCAAATTTACTTTCTTGACGGTGAGGTATAGTACCATTGATAACAGGTACGTTAATCATAACCTTCTTAGCGTTATCGATTCCTTTCTGGATAGCAGTAGCAACTTCACGGCTCTTACCGAGACCATGTCCTACTCTACCTTTTTCATCGCCTACAACTACTGTTGCACCAAAACTGAAAGTACGTCCACCTTTTGTTGTTTTAGCAACGCGGTTGATACCTACTAAACGTTCCTTTAAATCCGGATCGCCTGTTCTGCTTTGTTGCTCGCGCTTACCTCCTGGGCGGCCACCTTTACGCTGACCCTGTCCTTGTCCTTGTCCTTGATTCATCTTCTTAGAATTTTAGACCACTCTCGCGAGCAGAATCTGCTAATTGTTTAACACGTCCGTGGAACAGGTAACCATTGCGATCGAAGACCACGCTAGTAACACCTGCTGTTATTGCTTGTTCAGCAATCATCTTCCCCACTTTTGAAGCTTGTTCAAGTTTAGGAAGGGCTTTCGCGCTGTCTTTACTCAAAGATGAAGCTGAAGCCAAAGTGATTCCGTTAGAATCATCTATGATTTGAGCATAAATCTGTTTATTGCTACGGAATACTGAAAGTCTAGGACGAGCAGTAGTACCTGACAATTTACCGCGAACGCGGCGTTTGATTTTTAGACGAGCTAATGATTTTTTCTTAGTTGACATCTCTTAAATTATTTAGCAGCAGTCTTACCAGCTTTACGACGAATCACTTCACCTTTATAGCGAATTCCTTTTCCTTTGTAAGGCTCAGGCTTTCTGAGTGATCTAATTTTTGCAGCTACAATTCCGATAAGTTGCTTATCGTGTGATTCTAGCTTAACATATGGAGGTGCACCTTTCTTAGTATCAGCATCAAGCTTAACTTCAGCTGGCAATTGCATTACAATTGCGTGGCTATAGCCAAGACTTAAAGTCAATTGCTGACCTTGAGAAGATGCACGGAAACCAACGCCATAAAGCTCTAGTTCCTTAACATATCCTGTAGTTACACCTTCAAGCATGTTGAAGATAAGTGCGCGGTATAAACCGTGCTTTGAACGAAACTCTTTATCGTTCGAAGAACGAGATAAAGTAATTACGTTATCCTCGAGTTTTACCTCAATTGAAGGGTCAATTGATTGTTCGAGTTCACCTTTAGGGCCTTTAACCTTCACAACCGAATTCTCGATTGTAACTGTTACGCCTTCAGGTAATGTTATGGGTGCTTTTCCTATACGTGACATAGTAATCTATTGCTTAGTAAACAGTACAAAGGATCTCGCCTCCGATGTTCAATCGACGCGCCTCTTTATCGGTCATTAAACCTTTGTTAGTTGAAATGATGCTCACACCTAGTCCGTTAAGAACACGTGGAAGCTCAGTAGCTCCGCCGTACTTTCTTAGACCTGGCTTCGAGAAACGCTTTACCTCAGTAATTGCGGGTCTACGAGTCTTGTCGTCGTAACGAAGAGCTATCTTAATAATACCTTGTGGCTTACCATCTACAAACTTATAGTTAAGAATGTAACCTTGGTCAAAGAGAATCTTAGTAACCTCCTTCTTTAAGTTAGAAGCTGGTACCTCGACAACTTTGTGTTGTGCCATCTGCGCATTTCTAATGCGAGTTAATAAATCTGCTAAAGGATCACTGTGCATATCAGTATACTTTAATGGGTTAAAAAAGCGAGCTTACCAGCTAGCTTTCTTCACACCGGGTATGCGACCCGCGAGGGCCAATTTGCGAAAAAGGACACGAGAAACGCCAAACTGACGCATGTATCCACGAGGACGACCTGTTATCTGACAACGGTTGTGCATACGCACAGCTGCAGAGTTAGGTGGAAGTTTTTGTAAACCTTCCCAATCACCAGCTTCCTTCAAAGCCTTGCGCTTTGAAGCGTATTTAGCAACCATCTTGGCGCGCTTGCGCTCACGCGCTTTCATGCTTTCTTTAGCCATAACTAGTTCTTTTTGAAAGGGAAACCAAACGCTGTCAATAAAGCTCTCGCTTCTTCGTCAGTGTTTGCTGATGTAACAATAGTGATATCCATACCGTTGATATTCTTCACTTCGTCGATAACGATTTCAGGAAAAACAAGTTGTTCCTTAATACCGAAGGTGAAATTACCACGACCATCAAAGCCTTTAGCTTTAATTCCTTGGAAATCACGAGTACGTGGTAGAGTAATAGAAATAAGACGATCAAGGAAGTCGTACATGTTCTCACGACGGAGAGTAACACGACAACCGATAGGCATATCTTTTCTTAACTTAAAGTTAGAAACGTCTTTAGTAGAAAGTGTCTTTACAGCTTTTTGGCCAGTAATGTTAGACATTTCAGTAACAGCCATGTCAACCATCTTGCGATCACCTACAGCTTTACCAACTCCTTGGTTAAGACATATTTTAGTGATAACAGGTGCCTGCATAACAGATTTATACTCAAATTGCTTCACTAATGATGGAGCGATTGAGTCCTTGTATTTTGTAAGAAGTCTAGGTGTATAAGTCATTACTTCAAATCTTCATTAGATTTTTTAGAAAAACGAGTTAGTTTACCAGCATCGTTACGACGACGGCCTACTCGAGTTGCGTTACCTGCAGCATCAACTACCATCACATTTGAAATGTGAATTCCAGCTTCAACTTTTACTACGCCGCCCTGCGGGTTAGACGCGCTAGGCTTGACGTGCTTAGTGACGATGTTAACACCTTCAATAACTACACGGTCTGTATTGCGATCAACAGATACAACAGGTCCTTGCTTTCCACGGTTACCGCCAGAAATCACCTTTACTGTATCGCCTGATTTTATTTTTAGTCGCTTTTTCATTTTTAATAAGTCGCCTTAAAGCACCTCAGGTGCTAATGAAACAATTTTCATAAAGTCCTTATCACGTAATTCACGTGCTACGGGGCCGAAGATGCGTGTTCCACGCAGCTCTCCGTTGTCGTTTAAAAGAACACAAGCATTGTCATCAAAACGGATATATGATCCATCAGGTCGGCGAATCTCTTTACGAGTACGTACCACTACAGCCTTAACTACAGTTCCCTTTTTCACATTTCCATTAGGTGTTGCACTTTTTACAGTAACAACAACCTTGTCGCCTATAGATGCATAACGGCGTTTAGTTCCACCAAGTACACGAATACAAAGCACTTCTCTAGCGCCGCTGTTATCGCAAACTTTCATTCTGGATTCTTGTTGTATCATCGTTCTTTAGTTTCTATAGATTACTTAGCGCGTTCAACTACTTCAACTAATCTCCAGCATTTACGCTTACTGATAGGTCGAGTTTCCATTATGCGGACAGTATCTCCGATGTTACATGTTTGTTCCTCGTCATGAGCAACAAATTTCTTTGTCTTAGTAACGAACTTCCCATAGAATGGGTGCTTCTCCTTACGAGATACAGATACAACAATTGACTTGTCCATCTTGTTAGATGTAACAACACCAACTCTTTCCTTCCGTAGGTTACGTGTAATGATTTCAGTGCTCATAATCAGGCGTTAGATGCGTTATTCTTACGTGCATTTTGCGCTGTCAATAGACGAGCAATATCACGTTTCTTTTTATTCAAAATAGTTGGAGTTTCAAGCCCAGCAATGCTGTGGTTAAAACGCAACTTAGATAGCGCCTCGCGTTCAGTAACTAGGCGTTCAGATAAGTCTTTATCAGACATCTGAAGTATTTCGTTCATTTCAATCATTTCGCTGCGTCGTAATCAGGTCTCGTAACAATCTTGCAACGTACAGGAAGCTTTTGGGCTCCAAGACGTAGTGCTTCTTTAGCAGTTTCTAAATCAACTCCATCAACTTCAAATAAGATTCGTCCTGGACGAACAGGTGCTACCCAATGTGAAGGAGCTCCTTTACCCTTACCCATACGTACCTCAGCAGGCTTAGACGTCATTGGTTTGTCTGGGAAAATTCTTATCCAAACCTTACCCTCACGTTTCATGAAACGGTTTATAGCAATACGAGTAGCCTCAATCTGACGAGAAGTAATAAAACCTACGTCTAGAGTTTTGATGGCAAATGATCCATATGCAACTGTACTACCACGGTAAGCAATGCCTTTTACGCGGCCTTTCTGCATTTTACGGAACTTAGTTCTTTTTGGCTGTAACATAATCCTTTGCTATTATCTACGTGAGTTACGACGACCACCACCACCACCAGTACCACCGCGACGATCACCACCGCGTTCTTTCTTCTGTGGAGGAAGAGGAGACAAATCTGGCTTACCGTAGATCTCTCCACGACAAATCCAGCACTTAATACCTAGAACACCATATGTGGTGTGAGCTTCAACGTGAGCGTAATCAATATCCGCACGGAAAGTGTGGAGTGGAATACGACCCTCTTTGTAAGCTTCAGAACGAGCAATCTCTGCACCGTTAATACGACCAGCGATGTTAATCTTAATACCCTCCGCACCAACGCGCATTGTACTTTGGATAGACATCTTAATCGCACGACGGTGATTAATACGAGCCTCGATCTGACGCGCAACGCTATCAGCAACAAGACGAGCATCTAATTCAGGGCGCTTGATCTCAAAAATGTTTATTTGAACATCCTTATTAGTAATCTTCTTAAGCTCTTCTCTCAACTTATCTACCTCAGAACCGCCCTTTCCGATGATAACACCAGGTCTAGCAGATTTGACAGTGACAGTAACGAGCTTTAAAGAACGTTCAATAATTACGTTAGCAACACTTGCTTTACGCAAACGTGCATTAAGGTATTCACGGATCTTAACGTCCTCAACAAGTTTATCTGCGTAGTCGTTTCCTCCGTACCAGTTAGAATCCCATCCGCGGATGATCCCTAATCTATTTCCAATTGGGTGAGTTTTCTGTCCCATATTATTTAGCGCTATCTACAATGATGGTAACGTGGTTCGAGCGCTTGCGAATGCGGTGCGCACGACCTTGAGGAGCTGGCTGAATACGCTTAAGCATTCTAGCACTATCAACTGTAATTTCTTTAACAGTTAATTCAGCATCTTCTGGAGATTTTCCAGAGTTTTTTGCTTCCCAGTTAGCAATAGCTGATCTGAGTAGCTTCTCTAAGCGACCTGAAGCGTCTTGTGCCGAAAAGCGCAAAATGTTCAGTGCTTCGAAAACATCCTTACCGCGTACGGTATCTGCAACCAAACGCATCTTGCGAGGCGAGGTTGGGCAATTGTTGAGTTTAGCAATAGCAATAGTCTTCATTGCTTCTTTGCGTTCCTCAGCTTTTAATCGTTTACGTGATCCCATAGTTACTTAGTTTATGAAGCTTAACGCTTCTTATCCTTTTTATCCGAGTGACCACGGAATGTACGAGTTGGAGAAAATTCTCCGAGTTTATGACCTACCATATTCTCAGTAACAAATACTGGAATGAACTGGCGTCCGTTATGAACGGCGATTGTCAATCCTACGAAGTCAGGAGTAATAGTACTGGCACGAGACCAAGTCTTAATTACTGACTTTTTTCCAGAAGCTTGCATAGTCTCAACGCGTTGAGCTAGCTTGTAATGGATAAATGGTGGTTTTTTCAGCGAACGTGACATGGCTTATTATTTCTTTCTTCGTTCAATGATATACTTAGACGACTTGTTGCGAGGATTACGTGTTTTGTATCCTTTCGCAGGAATTCCATTACGTGAACGTGGGTGTCCACCTGAAGATTTTCCTTCACCACCACCCATTGGGTGATCTACTGGGTTCATAACCACACCACGTACACGTGGACGGCGACCCAACCAGCGTGAACGTCCGGCTTTACCACTAATTTGAAGGTTATGCTCTGAATTACCTACTGAACCGATAACGGCTAAGCATGTAATTAGAATCATACGTGTCTCCCCACTAGGTAGTTTAATGATTGCAAATCTGCCTTCACGAGCTGCTAACTGAGCGTAAGCTCCAGCACTTCTAGCAATACAAGCTCCACGACCAGGGTGTAGCTCGATGTTGTGAATGATAGTTCCGAGTGGAATATCAGATAGGTACATAGCGTGTCCTACTTCCGGCTTAGCCTCTTTTCCAGAATGAATTTTCATTCCTGGAGTAAGACCAGCTGGAGCAACGATGTAACGCTTCTCGCCATCTGTGTACTCTACTAGGCATATTCTGCCCGTACGGTTTGGATCATATTCTACTGTTAGAACAGTAGCCTCCATATGCTTGTTACGCTTGAAGTCGATTAAACGGTAACGACGCTTATGGCCACCACCACGGTAACGCATTGTCATTTTACCAGTATCGTTTCGACCACCAGATTTCGTCAGACCTTCTAAAAGAGGCTTGTGAGGTTTGTCTGTTGTGAGCTCAGCAAAGTTAGTAAGCACCTTATGGCGCATACCTGGAGTTATAGGATTGAATTTACGTATAGCCATAACTTAGATATTGTCGTAAAAATCGATGGTCTCGCCTTGTGCGATGCTGACTAATGCTTTCTTATAAGAATTAGTACGGCCTTTGACCATCCCTGTTTTTGTAAAACGCTGCTTTGTTTTTCCGTCAACACGTAGTGTGCGTACAGATTCAACAGTAACGCTGTATTCCTGTTCGATCGCTTTTTTAATTTCGATCTTATTAGCACCGAGTGCAACAACGAAACCGTAGCAATTAGAACGCTCGGTGTCTGCTGACATTTTCTCGGTAATGAGTGGTTTGATAAGGATCTCTTTCATAATATCACTTTAGCATACCCTCGAGAACCTCGTGGGCATTATCTACGAACACTAGGTTCGTACAGTTCATGATGTCGTAGGTGCTCAAGTCAGATGCCAACATGACACGATGCTTAGGCAAGTTGCGGCAGCTACGGTAAATATTATCGTCCTGTGAAGGAAGGATAGTTAGAGTCTTTTTATCATCAAGCTTCAAGTTCACCATTAGTGCTAAGAAGTCCTTAGTCCTAGGTGCATCCATCTTGATGTTGTCTAAAACAGTTATTCCTTCAGCCTTCGCTTTATAGCTAAGGGCACTGCGACGAGCTAGCTTACGCAGCTTGGCAGTTAGATGGATAGTGTAATCACGTGGCTCTGGACCAAATGTGTTACCACCACCACGGAATAAAGGATTCTTGATAGAACCAGCACGAGCTGTTCCTGTTCCTTTCTGTTTCTTAATCTTACGAGTAGAACCAGATACCACTCCGCGATGAAGTGTATCGTGTGTTCCTTGGCGCTGTGCAGCTAAATAACGCTTTACATCCAAGTAGATAGCGTGGTCATTAGGTTCGATACCGAAAACAGCATCGTTTAATTGAGCACTCTTCTTTGACTTGGAGCCTTTGCTTGTGTATACGTCGAGTTTCATTATGCTTTTGGCTTACGGATTACGACTGTACAACCCTTATGTCCTGGGACGGCTCCCTTGACAACAAGAACGCCTTCCTCAGGAAGAACTTTAAGTACCTCCAAATTTTCGATTGTTACTCTAGCGTTACCCATCTGTCCAGCCATGCGCATCCCTTTGAATACACGAGCAGGATATGATGCCGCTCCGATAGAACCAGGTGCACGTAAACGGTTGTGTTGACCGTGGGTTGCTTGACCAACTCCAGCGAAACCATGGCGCTTTACAACACCTTGGAAACCCTTACCCTTAGAAGTGCCGATCACACTTACGAATTCTCCTTCGTTGAAGACGTCTTCAACTTTGATAGAATCTCCAGGTTGGAATTCATCTTTAAAACTCTTAAACTCAACGAGTGTACGCTGAGGTGAAACGCCTGCGCGTTTGAAATGGCCTTGCATAGCCTTCGAAGTGTTCTTTTCAGGACGGTCTCCGAATCCGAGTTGAACGGCCTTATAGCCATCCCTCTCGAGGGTACGTACTTGCGTTACGACGCAAGGACCTACTTCTATCACCGTGCATGGGATATTCTTCCCAGAGGCACCGTAGATGCTGGTCATTCCTACTTTTTTCCCTATTAATCCAGGCATAATTACTTTAATTAAACTTTAATTTCTACTTCAACTCCACTAGGTAACTCAAGACGCATTAAAGCATCTACAGTCTTCGAAGAAGTGCTGTAGATATCAATTAAGCGCTTGTAGTTGCTTAGCTCAAACTGCTCACGTGACTTTGAGTTAACGTGAGGTGAACGAAGAACCGTGAAGATGCGTTTGTGAGTCGGTAGTGGAATGGGTCCACTTATAACTGCGCCAGTAGCCTTGACGGTCTTGACAATTTTCTCTGCCGACTTATCAACTAGGTTGTGGTCGAACGACTTGAGTTTTATGCGAATTTTCTGTGTCATTGCTTTAATGAGATTATCCTTTTGCTTCTTCAATCACGCGTTCTTGAACATTATTCGGAGCTTGTGCGTAATGACTGAACGTCATGCTTGAAGTAGCACGACCTGAAGTCAACGTACGAAGATCAGTAACGTAACCGAACATCTCAGAGAGAGGAACTTTTGCGTTAATTACAGTTTTACCAGAACGCTCATCAGTACCTTCAATAAGAGCACGACGTTTGTTAAGGTCACCGATACACTCACCCATATTCTCCTCAGGTGTTACCACTTCAAGTGCCATCATAGGCTCAAGAATTTTCGGAGTACACTGTTTTATAGAATTACGGTAAGCAAACTTAGCAGCTTGCTCAAATGATAGTGCATCAGAGTCAACAGGGTGGAAACTTCCGTCAAGAAGTTCAACTCTTAAGCTATCCATAGGGAAGCCCGCGAGTATACCGTTAACCATTGCAGTCTTAAATCCTTTTTCTACAGCTGGGATAAATTCACGAGGAACGTTACCACCTTTCACAAGGCTTTCGAACTCTAGACCTTGTGTTTCAGGATCCTTAGCTGGGCCGATGTTGATGATGATATCAGCAAACTTACCACGACCACCAGACTGCTTCTTGTAAACCTCGCGATGCTTAGTTTCAGAGAAGATAGCCTCTTTATAAGCTACACGTGGCTGGCCTTGGTTACACTCAACGTCGAACTCGCGACGAAGACGGTCAACAAGAACCTCTAGGTGAAGTTCACCCATACCAGATATAATTGTTTGGCCTGAATCATCATCCGTTTTCACTGTGAAAGTAGGATCCTCTTCAGACAACTTAGCTAGTCCGTTAGAAAGCTTATCGATATCAGCTTGAGACTTAGGCTCGATAGCAACACCAATTACTGGCGCTGGGAAAGACATAGACTCAAGTACTATAGGAGCATCCATTGCACATAGTGTATCACCAGTACGGATATCCTTAAATCCAACTACAGCACCGATATCTCCAGCTTCTAGCTTGTCAATAGGGTTTTGCTTGTTAGAGTGCATTTGGAAAATACGTGAGATACGCTCCTTCTTACCAGAACGAGTGTTCTTAACGTATGAACCAGCTGGTAAAGTTCCAGAGTAAGCACGTACGAAACAAAGACGACCTACGAAAGGATCGGTTGCGATTTTAAATGCAAGACCTGCAAATGGCTCAGATGGATCTGGCTTACGTCTCTCTTCCTTCTCCTCATCATCAGGGTCTGTTCCGATAACATCACCCACATCATATGGAGATGGTAAGTAACGCATTACGCCGTCAAGCATAGTTTGTACTCCCTTATTCTTAAATGCAGAACCACACATCAATGGAGTAATGTCCATTGCAATAGTAGCTTTACGAATAGCAGCGTGAATTTCTTCTTCAGTTAGACTTTCTGGATCTTCGAAATACTTCTCCATGAGAGTATCATCCTGCTCAGCAACAGACTCGAATAATTTTTCGCGCCACTCCTCAACAGTTTCCTTAAGATCTTCAGGAATAGGAATCTCTTCCCAAGTCATACCGTAGTCATCTTCGTTCCAAATAAAAGCTTTGTTTTGGACTAGGTCAACAACACCTTTAAAGTCGTCCTCTGCTCCGATAGGAACTTGTAGAGGTACAGGGTTAGCGCCAAGCATCTCCTTAATCATGCTAACCACGTTAAAGAAGTCAGCACCGGAACGGTCCATCTTATTGATGAATCCGATACGAGGCACATTGTACTTATCTGCTAAATTCCAGTTAGTCTCAGATTGAGGCTCAACTCCAGAAACAGCACAGAAAAGACCTACAGCACCATCGAGTACACGTAAAGAACGCTCTACCTCAACGGTAAAGTCAACGTGACCAGGTGTGTCAATAATGTTAATACGGTGCTCTTGATCATTGAATGTCCAGAAACAAGTAGTAGCAGCTGATGTTATAGTGATACCACGCTCCTGCTCTTGCTCCATCCAATCCATGGTTGCAGCTCCGTCGTGCACCTCTCCAATCTTGTGAGAGATACCAGTGTAATAAAGGATACGCTCAGTCGTCGTCGTTTTACCGGCGTCAACGTGGGCCATAATGCCAATGTTCCTTGTTAGATTTAGATCGCGCTTAGCCATAGTATATCAGAAACGGAAGTGAGAGAATGCTTTGTTAGCTTCAGCCATACGGTGAGTGTCTTCTTTCTTCTTGAAAGTAGCTCCCTCCTCTTTAGCTGCAGCAATAATTTCAGCGGCAAGACGGTCTGGCATAGACTTCTCGTTACGCTTACGTGCGAAAGAGATAAGCCAGTTCATTGCTAAACTGTTCTTACGGCTATCGCGAATAGGGGTAGGAATTTGGAAAGTTGCTCCACCAACACGGCGACTGCGAACCTCAACTCCAGGTGTTACGTTAATAAGAGCTTTTTTAAATAACTCTAGACCTTCCTCTCCCGTTTTATCTGAAACTTGGTCGATAGCGTTGTAGAAAATCTTAAACGCTGTACTCTTCTTTCCGTCTTTCATCAAACTGTTTACAAAAACAGTTACTTGAACATCTCCGAATCTTGAATCCGGTAGAACGCGGTGCTTTTTAGCTACTTTCCTTCTCATAGTTCCTCTGGATTACTTCTTTTTAACACGTTTAGTTCCGTACTTAGAACGGCGCTGTGATCTGCCTTCAACACCTGCGGTGTCAAGTGCTCCACGAACAATGTGATAACGAACACCAGGTAGGTCTTTAACTCGACCTCCACGTACTAAGACGATACTGTGCTCTTGTAGGTTATGGCCTTCACCACCAATGTAGGCGTTCACCTCGTTTCCGTTTGTTAGACGAACACGGGCTACTTTTCTCATAGCTGAATTAGGCTTCTTAGGTGTTGTAGTGTACACACGTACACACACACCGCGGCGTTGCGGGCAAGAGTCCAAAGCTGCGGACTTACTTGTAACCGGTTTTGTATACCGGCCCTTACGGATTAACTGCTGTATTGTAGGCATCCTCTCGGTTGACGTTATCAAATGGGCATAAAAAAGACAATCCCAAAATTTATTGGGAGTGCAAAAATACGGCCTTTTCTATTAAATCCAACAAACTTGAGGGGTTTTTTCTGTTGAAATGATTAACGCTTCTTTTACTCAATAAAGAAAGGGTAAAACGTAACTTCGCTTTGTGGACTTTTTAAAGGAATTAAACGAACCGCAGAGAGCGGCAGCAGAGCATAAGGATGGACCTATGATGGTTATAGCCGGTGCTGGTAGTGGAAAAACACGCGTGTTAACCTCAAGAATTGCTAATATAATGAGCAAGGGGGTTGATGCGTATTCTATTTTGGCATTAACATTTACAAATAAGGCGGCAAGAGAAATGAAGGAGAGGATAGGCAATGTTGTGGGTCATAACGAAGCCAGAAATCTTTGGATGGGTACATTTCACAGCATTTTCGCTAGAATTCTACGAATTGAATGCGAAAGGCTGAACTACCCTAGTAATTTCACCATTTACGATACTCAAGATAGTCGTGCGCTTTTAAGAGATATCATAAAGGGGCTAGGCCTGGACGATAAGATATATAAGGTGGCTGCTGTTGCGAACCGCATCTCTGGCGCTAAAAACAACTTGATCAACGCAGAGCTTTACGGAAATCATAGTGAAATTCAATCTGAGGATAGGGAGTCTGGTAAACCTCGAATAGTGGATGTTTTCAAGGCGTACGAGAGCAGATGCTTCAGGTCTGGAGCTATGGATTTCGACGACCTACTTTATAAAATGAACGTGCTGCTTCGCGATAATCCCGATATCCTGGAAAAGTATCAGCAGCGCTTTCAGTACATAATGGTGGACGAGTATCAGGACACTAACTATGCGCAGTACCTCATAATAAAGCAATTAGCTGCAGCACATAATAATATATGTGTCGTGGGTGATGATGCGCAGTCTATTTACGGATTTAGAGGGGCTAGCATTCAAAACATTCTGAACTTCAAGGTTGATTATCCAGAGATGAAGACCTTTAAGCTAGAGCAGAATTATAGGTCTACAAAAGTAATTGTTAATGCGGCGAATTCTGTGATTGCTATCAATAAGGACCAAATCCAAAAAGAAGTTTGGACAGAGAATATCGATGGCGAAAAGATCCGTATACACAGGGCACCTAGCGATAATAACGAGGGGCGATTTGTGGCCGACTCCATTTTCGACCTTAGAGGAAGGACACAATGCGAGTACCGTGATTTCGCTATTCTGTACAGAACTAATGCGCAGTCGAGATCTTTTGAGGAGAGTTTAAGAAAGCTGAACATCCCGTACAGAATTTTCGGGGGACAAAGCTTCTACCAGAGAAAGGAGATTAAAGACTTGATTGCATATTTCAGACTCACCGTAAACCCTAAAGACGAGGAGGCCCTGAGGCGGATTATCAATTATCCTGCTCGTGGAATAGGTGCTACGTCATTAGATAGGATGTTCGTAGCTGCCGGTGAAAAGGGCTTAGGGCTTTTCGACCTGATTAACGAAGGAGAACAACCCCCTACGATTAAGAACGCAGCCTGGAAGAAAATTCAGGACTTCGTAATGATGATAAGGGGGTTCCAAACGGAGTTAGAAACGAAATCAGCACATAGTCTCGCCCTTCAAATTGCAAAGAGATCTGGCATTGTACATCATCTATACGCTGAGAAGGAAAAGGACGGGGTGAATGGCGGAATTGAACGATATGAAAATGTTCAGGAACTACTCAATGGTATTCACGCATACAGCGAAGAAGAGGAAGGCTTAGATGAACTACTGACCCTGAAAAATTATTTAGCTGAAAACATCGAACTCTTAACGGATGCCGATGACGACAAGGGCGACACGAATAAAGTGGGGTTGATGACGATTCATGCAGCTAAAGGACTTGAGTTCCAACACGTATTCGTAGTGGGTATGGAGGAGAATCTTTTTCCAAGCCAAAGATCAATGGACTCTCGCCTCGAACTAGAGGAGGAGCGTCGACTATTCTATGTAGCCTTAACTAGAGCATGCGTGAGCTGCACCCTTTCATATGCAACCACCCGATTTAAGTGGGGACAGCTTCATCAAGGCGATCCCAGTAGATTCCTCGACGAGATTGATGAGCAGTATGTGATTCTCCCATCTGGCGGAACTAAGGTCGGTAGTAATTACGGTACAGGCGGAGGATTCAATCCCGGTGGATGGTCCAGCATGACTTCCGGGAAACCAACCTCTAAAAAGCCTATCAAGAGCAACCCTTACAAGAATAAAGCTATAGCGAATAAATCGATCGCAAAAAAAACTACTGGCATTCAGAGAGAGAAATCTGACTACAAGCCCACAATAGGCGGTAGAAAACTTAAGAGAATTTCCTTGAGACCTGAAACCAGTTCCAATGGCGCAAACAATAACACTAGCGGCTCAGCATCAAACGTCGCAAGCTCTAACCTGTCCGAACTTTCCGAAGGCATGAATGTGGGTCACAAGAAATTCGGGAAGGGAGTGGTCGTTAAAATCGAGGGCGAAGCTCCTAATATTAAAGCCACGATAAAATTCCCAGCCGTGGGCACCAAGCAACTATTATTGAAATTCGCAAAACTTGATATTCTGTCATGAGGTATTTTCTTATCCTTATCGCTTCGATTGCGTTGAGTAGCTGCTGCAAGACTGACTGTGCGAGCACTTACACAATAGAAGGTGTTGTCACTAGTGCCATGGACGGTATGCCCAGTGCGGGATTTGAAGTGA
>Ga0308023_1000044_pt1 | contig 36977 bp, 35 predicted proteins | sample Neamet418_FD_201294 | JGI IMG/M metagenome (GOLD analysis project Ga0308023, IMG submission 201294) | Marine microbial communities from water near the shore, Antarctic Ocean - #418 | ecosystem: Environmental > Aquatic > Marine > Unclassified | place: Southern Ocean | collected 2014-10-03
AGAGATACAGAATTATTTAAACACATTTAAATGTCTAGAATACTTACCGGAGTACAAAGTACAGGAACACCCCATTTAGGGAATTTATTAGGCGCAATCATACCTGCAATTCAAATGGCGAATGACCCCGCTAATGAAGCCTTTTTATTTATTGCAGATATGCACTCTTTAACTCAAATTAAAGATGGTAAAGAGCTAAGAGAAAACACGTATAGCACAGCTGCAACTTGGCTTGCTTGTGGTTTAGATATAAATTCTTCTGTTTTTTATAGACAAAGTGATATTCCACAAGTAACAGAACTTAGCTGGTATTTAAGTTGTTTTTTTCCATACCAACGGTTAACGTTAGCGCATAGTTTTAAAGACAAAGCAGATCGTTTGGCAGATGTTAATAGTGGTTTGTTTGCCTACCCAATGTTAATGGCTGCAGATATCTTATTGTATGATGCAGAAATAGTTCCTGTTGGAAAAGATCAATTACAGCATGTAGAAATGACCAGAGATGTGGCAAATCGTTTTAACAATGTTGTTGGAGACACTTTAATTCCACCGACAGCTAAAATCAATGAAAACACAAAATTGGTTCCCGGAACAGATGGTGAAAAAATGAGCAAGTCTCGTAACAATTTTATCAATATTTTCTTAGCGGATAAAAAACTAAGAAAGCAAGTCATGGGAATTCAAACAGATAGCACTCCGCTAGAAGAACCTAAAAACCCAGATACAGATAATGTGTTTGCCTTATATAAATTAATGGCTTCTGAAGAACAAATTGCAGAAATGCGAGCGAATTATGAAGGTGGTAATTATGGTTACGGACACGCAAAACAAGCGTTGTATGAATTAATCATTACGAAGTTTGCTGCCGAAAGAGCAACATACAATCATTATATGGATAACCTTAATGAGATTGATGATGCTTTAGCTATTGGAGCTGAAAAAGCAAGAAAAGTAGCCAAGAGTGTTCTAAAAAGAGTGAGAAAAAAAATTGGATATTAAATCATAAAAAAGCCTCGAATATTTCGAGGCTTTTTTATTTATGGTGCTGGATTCGGAATAATTCTGTGAACCGCTTCTATTTCTTTTAAAACCGCCTCTGATAAATTAATGTTAATGCTGTCTATATTCTCTTTTAGCTGAGTTGTATTTGTTGCTCCAATAATAGTACTCGTTACAAACGGTAATTGATTTATAAAAGCTAAAGACATTTGTGTAAGTGTTAAATTATGTGCCTTTGCAATTTTTTGATATTCTTCAACTGCCTTTAAAGAGCCTTCTGACATATAACGAGCAGTAAAACGAGGAAACAATGTACCTCTTGCTCCTTCAGGAGTTTTTCCGTTTAAATACTTGCCAGATAAAACACCTTGTGCCAAAGGAGAATACACCAATAGCCCAATATTTTCTCTCATAGAAACTTCAGACATTCCGTATTCATAAGCTCTATGAATTAACGAATATGAATTCTGAATGGTAGACATTCTTGGTAAATTATGCTTTTGTGATGTTTCTAAATACTTCATCGTTCCCCAAGGAGTTTCGTTAGACAACCCAATGTGTTTTATTTTTCCTTCTTTCACAAAACCATTCAACGTTTCTAAAATCTCTAAGTGATTTTCTGCTTCTTTTGTTGCCGTTTGAAAAGGATAATCACGAAGACCAAAACAGTTCACTCCTCTTTCTGGCCAATGCAACTGATATAGATCAATATAATCTGTTTGTAACCGCTTTAAACTACCTTCTAAAGCTTCAGTAAGCGCTCTTTTACTAAACCCGTCTTTGCGAATATGTTCTGTATACGCTCCTGCTCCTGCAATTTTTGAAGCCAATACTACTTTATCTCTGTTTCCGGTTTTTTTAAACCAAGAACCAATTATTTTTTCTGTTGATCCATACGTTTCTGGTGTCGCAGGAACAGCATATAACTCTGCTGTATCAAAGAAGTTTACTCCTTTTTCTAACGCTAAATCCATCTGATCATGCCCATCAGCCTCTGTATTCTGATTTCCCCAAGTCATGGTTCCTAAACAAATTTTAGAAACTTTAACGTCTGTATTTGGTAATGTTGTGTACTTCATAACGTTTGATTATTTTAAAACAGCCTCTATTCCTGGTAATGTTTTTCCTTCTAGCATTTCTAACATTGCTCCGCCACCGGTTGAAACATAACTCACTTTATCTGCAAAACCAAATTGTTTCACTGCCGCAACAGAATCTCCACCACCAACTAAAGAAAACGCTCCATTTTTAGTTGATTTATCAATAGAATGACCCAATGCAATAGTTCCTCCTGCAAAATTTTCCATTTCAAAAACACCTAAAGGGCCGTTCCATAAAATGGTTTTACACTGACCTACAACAGCGTCAAAAATCGCTCTAGATTTTGGACCTGCGTCTAAACCTTGCCATCCATCAGGAATTTCATTACTATTACAAATCTGTGTGTTTGCATCATTAGAAAAATCATCTGCAGCAATAACATCAACAGGAATATGAATTGCTACTCCTTTTTCTTTTGCTTGCTTTAAAATGGCTAACGCTAATTCTTGTTTGTCATCTTCACAAATAGAGTTTCCAATTTTTCCTCCTTGTGCTTTAATGAAGGTAAAACTCATTCCTCCGCCAATAATTAAATGATCTACTTTATCTAAAATATTTTCAATTACTGTAATTTTTGAAGAAACTTTTGCACCTCCTAAAATTGCCAGTACTGGTTTTTCTGAAGTATTTAATACCTTATCGATGCTTTCTATTTCTCTTGCTAATAAGTTTCCAAAACACTTGTTTTCAGGAAAAAACTGTGCAATAATTGTGGTTGATGCATGTGCCCTATGTGCTGTCCCAAAAGCATCATTTACATATACATCTCCTAATCTAGAAAGCTGTTCTGCGAAATTCTTATCTCCCTTTTTTTCTTCTGAATAAAAACGTAAATTTTCTAATAATAGAACTTCCCCAGATTGTAATTCTGCTGCAGCTTTTTCGGCTTTTTCACCAATACAATCATCTACAAACTTAACTTTTACACCAAGAGCCTCAGAAACTTTAGCTGCAATATGACGTAATGAAAATTGCGCTTCAATTCCGTTTGGCCTCCCTAAGTGCGACATTAATATTGCAGAACCACCCTCTTCCAACACTTTAATGATTGTAGATTTTGCAGCCTCAATCCTTGTCGCGTCAGTAACCTGAAGTTCCGCATTTAAAGGCACATTAAAATCTACTCTTATGAGTGCTTTTTTAGTGTTAAAATTAATGTCATTTAGTGTTTGCATTGTAGTTCTATTTTTTACAAATATACTTATTTAAAGACGTTACAAAAAATTAGAAACTCTAAAATAGAGGTATCGATTTCGAGAATATAATGTTATATATTTGCGTCATGTTTTTTAAAGATGTAATTGGTCAGAATCATATAAAAAATCACCTTAAGTCTGCTACAGAAATAGGGCGAATTCCACATGCTCAATTATTTGTTGGAAAAGAAGGTTTTGGTACCTTACCAATGGCTATTGCCTATGCACAATATTTGCTTTGTTCAACGTCTACAGATGAAGAAAGTTGTAAAATAAAATGTGAAAAACTAGTACACCCAGATTTACATTTTGCGTTTCCTGTTACCTCTAATGAAAAGGTGAAAAAACACCCAATAAGTGATTTGTTTTTAGAGGATTGGAGAGCGTTTATGAAAGAACAGTCTTACGGTAGTTTATATAATTGGTTGCAGTTTATTGGTGTAGAAAACAAGCAGGGTTTAATTGGTGTTGATGAAGCTGAAAATATTGTAAAATCCTTAAAACTAAAATCATACGAAGGCGGCTTTAAAGTCATGATTATTTGGATGGCAGAAAAAATGAATATCTCTGCAGCAAATAAGTTATTAAAACTGCTTGAAGAGCCACCAGAAAAAACGCTCTTTATTTTATGTACCGAAGATGAAGAACAAATTATTAACACCATAAAATCTCGTTGTCAGGCCATCTATTTTCAAGCGTTATCTGATGAAGACATCGCACAAGCGTTAATAATAAAAGAAAAGGTTTCTGAAGGGGCTGCATATAAAATTGCACACCAAGCAGAAGGGAGTTATAATAAAGCATTGCATTTATTACATCATGATTCTAGTGATGTCATTTTTGAACAATGGTTTATCACCTGGATTAGAACAGCGTTTAAAGCGAAAGGAAATGCCGCTGTTGTTCAACAGTTAGTCGAATGGAGTGATGAAATTTCTAAAAGCGGTAGAGAAACGCAAAAACGTTTTTTAAAATATTGTTTACAGTTTTTTAGACAAGCAATGTTGCTAAATTATAATTCAGAAAAAATAGTTTTTCTAGAAACAGAAACAACCGGATTTGATTTAAAAAAGTTTGCTCCTTTTGTTCATAGCGGTAATATTTTAGATATTAGCGAAGAGTTAAACACAGCAATGTATCATATTGAAAGAAATGGAAATGCTAAAATAATTTTGTTAGATGTGTCTATAAAGCTTACCCGTTTATTGCACACTAAAGAGGCTAAAATAAACTAATTAAAAAGTAAGCCTAAAGAAAACTCTTTCCGCTTTAGTTTATACATGTGAGACCATGTTAAAGAATGAGGTATTTCATGTATTCCTTTAAATTCGTTTCCATCATTTAACTCTTTTAAACTGTTGCTCAGTTTTTACATATGATTCCTTAAAAAAGAAGACTACTGTTCATTAGTTTGGTTATTTGATAAGATGCGGGTTAATTATTTATTGCTCGCAGCTTTCTTTTCACTAGTTTTGCTAAATAACGAACTTACACTTATGGAGCTATTAAAAAATTACCCAACAGAACTATTAATTCTATTATTTTTAATTGTAACCTTTTTACAATCTGGTATTGATAAAATTACTGACTGGAAAGGAAATTTATCTTTTATTAAAGGGCATTTTTCAAACTCCCCTTTAAAGAATACAGTTCCTTTATTATTAGCTGTAATTTTAATCGTAGAAATTTTCGCAAGTGTGTTTATGGTTTTTGGTATGTACCAATTAGCAACTGATGGAACTAAGACATATGCTCTTTTAGGAGTTGAACTATCTGCAATCACTTTAATCTTTTTATTAATTGGACAACGATTAGCAAAGGATTATGCTGGCGCGATGACATTAGCTGTATATTTTGCAACTACAATTTTTGGGGTTTACCTTTTGAGTAAATAAGAAGTATAGATTTTATTTATTCTTTCCTTGTTCTTAAATAGATATTACTTATTTAAACGGTCTTAAATACCGCGTTTTAAGCGTGTTTGTGTAATTCCTTAATAAAACACATGTTTGCCTCTATTTAATAAAACACCGGCTTTTAGAATGGTTTTTTAGGTGTTTTTTATCACATAGATAAGTGATGAATACTCAGAAGTTGCTCTTGCTTTTAAATTTGACAAGAAACCAATATAAACTGCTTTTAAAAAATTGTTTTTTCCTGATTTATATTTTTCGCTTAACATAGAAACATAATACGAATCAAATTTCATCGGAATCGTTTTCTCTACTTTCATATAAACGTGAGAAAACAATTTCTTTATGGATTCTTGAGAAAAATGCCAAAGGTGTCTTGGAACATCAAATGCTGCCCAATACTCTTTATAGTATTTTGCGTCAAAGCTTTTATAATTAGGAACGGCAATAAGTAGAACTCCGTCTGGTTTTAATTTCGTTTTTAGTATTTCAATATAATCTAACAAGTTTTCTACATGTTCTAAAACATGCCATAGCGTTATCACATCAAAACGATCTTCTTTTAACAACAACAAATCAGTAACCGCTGTTATATTTTTATTTTCAGAAATTATTCTAGCCTCCTTATTCGGCTCAACACCAAAAACACTCCACCCTCCTTTTTTACATGTTGATAAAAAATCTCCTGTTCCAGAACCAACATCTAACAGCTTTTTATCAGAAGAATTAAAGGAGTTTATTAGCGCTAATTTTTTCTGTAATGTGTGTTTTCTAACTCCTTGATACAATTTATCAAAAACACTTTTATTCGCGTTTGTATGTGAAATATACGTTTCGCTCTTGTAATAATTTTCCAAATCAGATGGCACAGGTAAAGTCACCATCATGTTGTACGCGGGATTCATTAACAACTCATAAGACTCTTTAGAGACCGTATAATCCACACAACTCATCAAGGGCACTAATTCTTTATACAGCTCTTTCTCTTCTTTCATTTTTGTAGCAAAAATAATATGTTCCACATGGAACGTTCCTCTTTATCTCCCCATATAAACCAATAAAACAGAGATATCACTTGGTGTTACACCACTGATTCTACTTGCTTGTGAAATTGATGTAGGCTTAATCTTCATGAATTTTTCCCTTGCTTCAAAGGAAATGGATTGCACCTTACTATAATCAAAGTTAGTCGGAATAGAAACATTTTCTAAGCGATTTAACTTATCTGCATTGTTCTTTTCTTTCTCAATATATCCTGAATATTTCAAATGGATTTCTGCCTGCTCAACAACATCCGGCTCCATAGTATTATCAGAAATAAAAGCTACCAATTCTGGAATCACCAATAAGTCACTAAAGTCCAACTGGGGTCTGGTTGCTATTTTGAAAAGCTTCATTGATTGAGAAACAAGAGCTAAGCCTTTACTTTCTAAAACAGGGTTTATCACCTCTTTCTTAACGCTAAACTTGTATAAAAAATCTATTAATAAAGCTGTTTTTTCTTTCTTCTCAATCACTCGATCCATACGATCTTGTGAAGCCAAACCTATTTCAAAAGACCTAGGTGTTAATCTTAAATCGGCATTATCTTGCCTTAAAAGTGTTCTATATTCTGCTCTTGAAGTAAACATTCTATAAGGCTCGTCTGTTCCTTTGGTAATTAAATCGTCTATCAAAACACCAATATATGCTTCGTTTCTTTTTAAAATAAAAGGTTCTTTTTGTTGAATTTTCAACGCGGCATTTATTCCTGCCATCAACCCTTGAGAAGCAGCTTCTTCATAACCTGTCGTTCCATTAATTTGCCCAGCAAAGTACAAACCTTTAATGCTCTTAGTTTCTAAAGTGTGCATTAATTGTGTTGGTGGAAAATAATCATACTCTATAGCATATCCGTATCTTAAGAATTTCACCTTTTCAAAACCAGCTACAGAACGAATAGCTTTGTCTTGAATATCTTCTGGCAAAGAAGTGGAAAACCCATTTACATAGATCTCTACAGTATTCCACCCTTCAGGCTCAATAAACATTTGATGTCTTTCTTTTGAAGCAAAACGATCAATTTTATCTTCTACAGAAGGACAATATCTTGGGCCAATAGACTGTATTCTTCCATTAAACATTGGCGACCTATCAAAGCCCTCTCTTAATAATTCGTGAACCTCTGGGTTTGTATATGTTAAATAACAAGAGCGTTGTTTTGTTAACGGTTTTGTTGTGGGAGAATATGAGAATTTTTGCGGATTCTCATCACCCGGTTGCTCGGTCATTTTAGAGAAATCTAAAGAACGTGCATCAACTCTTGGAGGTGTTCCTGTTTTCATTCTTCCAGACTCAAAACCTTTAGCAACTAAATCTTCCGTAATTCCTGTAGAAGCACTTTCACCTGCTCTACCGCCACCGAATGTTTTTTCTCCAATATGGATCAAGCCATTTAAAAAAGTACCTGCCGTTAATATTACTGACTTTGCTTTTATCTCTAACCCTAACGCTGTTTTTACGCCAATAATTTTATCCTCCTCAAATAACAAACCATTTACGGAGTCTTGATAAAAATCTAAATTATCTGTTCTTTCCAACATGTTTCTCCACTCTTCAGCAAAACGCATTCTGTCAGATTGCGCTCTTGGACTCCACATCGCGGGCCCTTTAGATTTGTTCAACATTTTAAACTGGATAGCTGTCTTGTCTGTAACAATTGCACTATAACCTCCTAAAGCATCTATTTCGCGAACAATTTGCCCTTTTGCAATTCCACCCATCGCTGGATTGCAACTCATTTGTGCAATGTTTTGTAAACTCATTGTGATTAATAGCGTGTGCGCGCCCATGTTTGCACTTGCTGCGGCAGCCTCGCTTCCTGCGTGACCCCCTCCAACGACTATAACGTCATATGTTGTAGAAAATAAACTCATAATATATGTTTCACGTGAAACTTTTGTTTGTATTTATTTGATTATCAATTACTTAATAACAATAAAGATTCGTTTTCTTTAAGTGTCATCGCTAATTGGTCCTCTTCGTTTTTATCTTTATACCCTAAATAATGTAAAACACCATGAATGATAACCCTATGTAACTCCTCTTCAAAAGAAGCGTTAAAAGTAGCAGCGTTCTCTTTAACCCTTTCAATAGAAATAAAAATATCACCACTAATTAATTTACCCATTGTATTATCAAAACTAATAATATCTGTAAGCGTGTCATGATTCAAAAACTCAACATTTAGTTTATGCAGATACGCGTCATCACAAAAGATATAATTGATTTCACCCAGCTTAAACCCTTCTGTAAGGATACGGCCCTGAATCCAGTCAGAAATTTTTGGTTCGTTTTTTAGCGAAAAATTCGTTTCGTAATTAAATTCAATCATTCTTTTTATCACCCTTATAATTACTAAAATACTCTTGTACTTTCTCTTTATAATTTTTTTGCAAAGGTAATGATTGTCTGTTTAATATCTCTGTTTGATTATAGAACAGTTTTTTAATGAATTCCTTCCCTGCTTTTTGTGAGAAATTTTGTTGATTGGTGGTAGACTTTCTCTTTATGTCTTTGTCTTGTTTAAACGCTGCTTTATCTAGTTTTAAGAGATTGTATTTCAGCTGCTGCATTTTTTGAAGAGTAGCGGCATTGAATCCTTTTTCTAATATTTCGTTTTCTAATTCCTTTAAGGATTTTAATATTTTTTGAATATTTTTTCCTTGTTTTCCAGTACCTTTTTTTAAAGCATTTTGCAATTCTTGTCTCAATTGAGATTGTTCTTGAAAGACTTGATAAAGATCTCCGTCTAAATCATTATTTCGATTGCCTTTAGATTTCCCTTTGGAACCATCTTTCTTTTTACCGTTTTGTTGTTTGCTTTTTTTAGCTCCTTCCTGCATCTTCTTTACAAGCTCTTCTTGTTTTTTAATAATATCTGGCAAACTAAACGACTTCCCTCCTTTTTTTCCTTTACCAGACGCGGGAGATTTAGGCTTCTGCATATTATCTAAAATATCACTTAAAAAATCTGCTAAATTATTTACAGATGTCAATACATATTGTTGATTAGAAAGGCCGTTATCAAACCTGTTTTCTGAAAAATTTTCTAAAGATTGATTGATGTTATAATGTGAATCTGTGAGGTCTTTTTGAATCTTAACAGAGATTTCTGGCAATCGCATAGACAGCACATATAAGCTGTCATCAATGTGTTCAAAATAGGTTTTTAGCATGTTTTGTCTTTTCATTTCTTTTCCAAAACCAGGATGTGAAACACTAATCTTAGAAAATCGATCCATGATGTTTTCTTGCTTAAAAGAATAGTTGAGTAAGTTTTCTAAAATAATACGAAGTGTTTTCTCATTTGCTTCTTTCATTTCACTTGCTGCCGCAGACACTGCCTGTTGCATTTTCTGACTCATCTCTTGCATTTTTTGTGCAGCCTTTTTTTGACTTTTATGTTGCGTATTTTTAGGTTGAGGTGCTTGATTTTTAGCGGCTTTTTCTAATTGGGAATTCACCTTCTTTTCTTCCTCTTTTGTGTCAGGAATTTGCATTGGTTCTTTCAATGCTTTATTGTCTTTGTGAAGCTCCTTTAATTCTTTTTGAATTTTATTAAACTCTTTTTTTATATTCCTTTGTTCTTCTTTTTTTACGTTTTTAGACACGCTTAAGCTGTCTTGTTTTTTAGAAAGGTCTTCTAACTTATTTGCAATCTGCATGGTTTTCTGCTCAACATAAAAGCGTTTTGTCAGCTCCAATATCCTTTCTAAACTACGTTCTTGTTGCTTGTTTTGTTCTGTTAGCTTTTTAACCTTTCTAAGCAAGTCTTCTTTGTTTAGTTTTTTTGCAAGGGCTTTTAATTCATCTAACAACTTTTGTTCTTTCTCTAGTTTTTTAAGTTCTTCTATTCGTTTTTTTAACGCTTCTTTTTTCTGTAGTACTGATTTTGAATCTTTTGGCAGCTCTTTAATGTTCTCTTGCAACTTATCTGTTTGACGTTGCATCATTTTTTTATACTGTTCTTGGCGTTTTATATAGTTTTCAATCTTCTTTTTATCATTCCAATTAACAATCTTCTTGTTTTGTAGGTTTTCTTTAATTTCTTCTAAGTCTTTTTTCTGGTCTTCTCTTTTTTGAAGTGTTTTTTCAATTGATTTAATTTGATTCCGTTGTTGTAAAACCGCCTCTTCTTGAACTTCTTTATCAGATTTATTTCTAAAACTGAATTTTTTACTCTTGCTTTTCTTTTTACCATGCACTCCATCATTATCATACACTTGAAAATAGAGTTCGTAATTGATTCCTTTTTGAAGGGATACTTCTCCAGGAAACTCAAAGTAAAAAGTTTGGTTTTCTTTTGAGACCACTTTTAATTGTTTCTTTTCAATTTGATTCGGGTTGTCCTCATTGTAGTACACTGCTTCTAGCTTGGTCAATCCATAGTCGTCAGAAATTTTTCCAGCAAACCGAGCACGATTCTTTATCAAAGAATCAATGTCTGACAATACCTCTATTTTTGGAAATTCATCTTTAATAACCTCTATTTTAAAAAACAGTTTTTCGTGCTTTTTTAATTCCCTATTAGAGGTTGCTATTTGATAATCTATTGGGGTTTTTATTGTCTTTTTAAAAGAAAAAAAAGCGTCATCGACCTTCGTAAATGCCGTGGTTTTTACATTTTCTATAAATGAAACCTCTTCTGTTTGATTCGTGAGAACATTCCAAATAACCTTTGTTCCTTCCGGAATTAAAAGTGTACCAGAATTGTTAATTGTTTCATTCTTCTTCTGAATATAATTCGGGTATTTTAAATCGACTGAAATGTTTTGAATTGTGGGTGTTTTAATAATTTCTAACACATATGTTTCAGAAACAATATCGTTCGACGCAACATAAAACCGAATTGGAGTATTGATGTTAGAAAAAGTATAGCTAAACACACCTTTGTTTTGCTGTAGATAATAGCTCTGGTTGTTATAAAAAACAAGCACATCAGAAGGCTGAACGACACCTTTTGTTTCAAACTTTATCGTAAAGGGTTGTCCTTGAATACCCCGTAAATCTTCAGATAATAAATAAAATGTAAACGGCGCCGGTGGCACAAATGCGGTTCTATGATTCAATACTCTTTTAAAAGAAGTGTTGAATATGTTAAAATTTCCTGTTAGCGCAATAAGCAACCAAATAAGCACGGGAATTACAGCAACCTTTAAATACTTTGTATTGTTCTTAAAATTAATCGCTTTTGCAAACGGAATAGGTTGTAAATCTATTGCTTTTTGTTCAATACTCGCCAATAATAAATCTGTTTGATGTACAGATTCTTTTAATTGCAACACATTAATAAGCTTGTCGCCTACTTTCGGAAAGTGATTCCCAATAATTTTTGAAGATTCCTTAAAAGAAATTCCTTTTTTTATACCGATTAACCGAAAAATTGGTGTGAAAATAAATCGGAATAATAGATAGATTTCAACGGCAATAAAAACCCAAAAAAGCACGGTTCTAGCAGTTGGTTTTAACCATAAAAAATACTCTAAAAAAAGAGTGAAAAACAAATACAAAAATCCAAAAGAAAGAAATAATATTCCTCCTTTAATCAACTCGTTTGTATAGAATTTACGCACAAACTGATGTAACTTTTGTTCTATGTTTTTATATGGCTCCATGTTGTAATCAATAAAACTACTCTTTTTTTCTATTCTTTCTCTAAAAAAAAAGTGTTAAACCTTAGTAAATGCTATTAAAATATCTTTTTATATGATTATAATCTAAAGTATCTTTGCTCTTTGTAAAAAAGTATAAAAATGAACAGTAACGTTAGAGTGCGTTTTGCTCCTAGTCCAACAGGGCCTTTGCATATTGGTGGTGTAAGAACCGCATTATTTAATTATTTATTTGCTAAAAAACATGGTGGAACCTTTGTGCTTCGTATAGAAGACACAGATCAAACACGTTATGTTGCAAATGCAGAACAGTATATTATAGACGCTTTAGATTGGTGTAATATTCCTTTTGATGAAGGTCCGGGGAGAAATGAGAAATTTGGCCCGTATCGTCAGTCAGAACGTAAAGAGCTGTACAAACAATATGCAGATCAATTGATTGCATCTGGTTGGGCATATTATGCTTTTGATACTTCAGAAGAGCTAGATACACTGAGAAAAAATAACGAAGAAAACGGTAAAACGTTTATTTATAATTGGCACAATAGACAGCAATTAAACAATTCTTTAGTGTTATCTAAAGAAGAAATTGCTGCTAAATTAGACGCAGGTGATAAATATGTAATCCGTTTTAAAACCCCACAAGACGAATCATTATTGATGAATGATGAGATTCGTGGAACAATTAAGATTGATACAAATACTTTAGATGATAAGGTGTTGTTTAAATCTGATGGAATGCCAACCTATCATTTAGCAAATATTGTTGATGATCATTTGATGGAAATTAGCCATGTTATTCGTGGTGAAGAATGGTTGCCGTCAATGCCGTTACATGTTTTATTATATAGAGCTTTTGGTTGGAAATCTCCAAAATTTGCACATTTACCATTGATTTTAAAACCTGTTGGTAAAGGCAAGTTAAGCAAACGTGATGGAGATAAATTAGGGTTTCCTGTGTTTCCTTTAGAATATATAAACGAACAATCTGGCGTTATTTCTCGTGGATACAAAGAAGATGGTTATTTTGCTGATTCTTTTATAAACATGTTGGCTTTATTAGGTTGGAATCCTGGAACAGAGCAAGAAATTTTCTCTTTAGAAGCACTAACTCAAGTGTTCGATTTAGCGAGAGTTAGTAAATCTGGTGCAAAATTTAGCCCCGATAAAACAAACTGGTTCAACCAACAATACATGCAGACAAAATCTGATGCTGAATTGACAGATTTGTATTTGCCTGTTCTATCAGAAAAAGGAATCGCTTCGAACGTAATCGAGAAACCTTACGTTCAAAAAGTAGTTTCGTTAATTAAAGACCGTGCTGTTTTTGTTGCGGATTTTTGGAGCTTATCTGATTTCTTTTTTCAATCTCCTTCTGAATACGATGCAAAAGCATCTAAGAAGAACTGGAAAGAAGAAACTCCTGAATTAATGAATGAGTTAATATCTGTAATAAGTGGCATCGAAGGTTTTTCATCAGCAAATACAGAAACCGAAATTAAAGCATGGGTTACCGCTAAAGAAATTGGTTTTGGTAAGGTTATGCAACCGTTGCGTTTAAGTTTAGTAGGCGCTTTAAAAGGCCCTCATTTATTCGATATTATTGAGATGATTGGTAAAGAAGAAACAATCAACAGGCTTAAAAACGCGATTAATCGTTTATAAACTGATTTAAAAATATAGTACAGCCTCTGGATATTTTATTCAGAGGTTTTTTGTTTTTGTGTAACATTTACTAAAAACTGCGTCTTGTAATTGGGTGCTTTTCTTTGTATCTTTAATAAAATTAAAATAAACAATTATGGAACCAACATTTATTATTATCGTAGTACTAGGTTTTCTAATCCTATTCGCTTCTTTTTTTACAGTTAAACAACAAACATCCGCAGTTATTGAACGCTTTGGTAAATTTCAAAGTATTCGACAATCTGGATTACAGTTAAAAATTCCGCTTTTTGATAAAATTTCTGGAAGAGTTAGTTTAAAAATTCAACAACTAGATGTAATCATAGAAACAAAAACCCTGGATGATGTTTTTGTAAAACTGAAAGTATCCGTACAATTTAAAGTGATTAAAAACAAAGTATATGATGCTTTTTATAAGTTAGATTATCCTCACGATCAGATTACCTCTTATGTGTTTGATGTTGTGCGTGCAGAAGTGCCAAAGATGAAATTAGATGATGTTTTTGTTAAAAAAGATGACGTTGCAATTGCTGTAAAAACAGAATTAAATGACGCAATGTCAAGCTACGGATATGATATTATCAAAACTTTAGTAACAGATATTGATCCAGATTCTCAAGTAAAAGAAGCAATGAATAGAATTAATGCTGCAGATAGAGAAAAAACAGCAGCACAATATGAAGGAGATGCCCAACGTATTTTAATTGTTGAAAGAGCAAAAGCAGAAGCTGAAAGCAAGCGATTACAAGGTAAGGGTATTGCAGATCAACGTAGAGAAATTGCACGTGGTTTGGAAGAATCTGTAGAGGTGTTAAATAGGGCAGGAATCAACTCTCAAGAAGCATCTGCATTAATTGTAATTACACAACACTATGACACATTACAATCTATTGGAGCAAACACAAATAGCAACTTGATTTTACTGCCAAACAACCCAAATGCGGCAAGTTCTATGTTAAATGATATGGTAGCTAGTTTTGCGGCTACAAATCAAATAGGAGAAAGCATAAAAGAAAGTAAAGCGAAGAAAAAGGAATAAATATGATTATATCCACAACAAATACATTAGAAACTCATAAAGTAAAGCAATACTTAGGTATTGTTACCGGAGAAACTATTATTGGTGCTAATATATTTAAAGATTTTTTTGCAGGAATTAGAGATATTGTTGGTGGTAGATCTGGGTCTTATGAAAAAGTTTTAAGAGAAGCAAAAGATATTGCGCTAAAAGAAATGCAAGAACAAGCAACTATATTAGGAGCTGACGCCGTAATTGGTGTTGACTTAGATTATGAAACTGTTGGGGCTTCTGGCGGAATGTTAATGGTAACAGCCTCTGGAACCGCGGTTCAGTTTTAACCAATATTTTATAAAACAAAAAAACCGAAGGATGGACCTTCGGTTTTTTTTATATATTAAAAGTAGACTACTTTTTGTCTTCTATTTTATCTTTATCATCTTCTTTGGATGCGTTCTTAAACTCTTTAATTCCACTTCCTAAACCTTTCATTAATTCTGGAATTTTTCTACCACCAAAAAGCAATAAAACAACCACAACAATCATTATTACTTGCGGCATTCCAATCATTAAAATCATATTATGTAAATTCATTATTTCTAATTTTATAGCAAAGATACAAAAAGCTTTTAATTAATTCTTTGCTTCTATAGTTCCTCCTAAAACTTTTTTAGTTTTTAACACCTCAGGGGTTCCTTTGTAAAAAATGGTACCACCAAAACGAATCTTAGCATCTAACGTTTCTCCTACGTTTACCTCTGCTTTACCCCCTATTGCTGCTCTTATAATTGAAGAATCTGTTGCTTTTAAATTATACCCATGATAAACCCCTGCGTCATTTACCTCAACGTGTTGGTTTTTTGTTGTTCCTTTTAATTTTACAACACCCGCAGAAACAGATTTAACGGTTAAATGTTTTGTTTCAATAACCATATTAATCATTGCGCCTTCTTGGGTTTTTATCTCTAATTGATTTTGTTTAAAATCTTTAGAAGTAATTATTGCGCCTTCGTTCGCGTCAATTGTATTAATGTTTTTAGAATAATACACAATAACCTTTACTTTCCCATCTGCTAGTGTTTCAGGAAACTTTAAATATATTTTTAACGTATTGTTTGAGTTCTTAATTTTTACTTTTTCTGATTTTTCTCCAGAAATAACAAGCTCTTGCTTATCTGATTTTATCAACTCTACCTCAATTCCATTATATACTTTTAAAATAGAATAATCCCCTAGTGTTTTTATTATTGTAGTCTGGCTATGCAGAGAAATAGATAGTAAAAATAAAATACTTGCTATATATATTTTCATTTTTTTTTATTTTCAGTTATACTTTATACAAGTATAAAGCTTTTTTTATTTTTTTATTGTGACAAACAGTAGTTAGTCTTCAATTAATGTAAAATCTAAATGCTTGCGTTCTAAATCAGTGTTCTTTACTTTAACGGTAACAACCGCCCCTAGTTGATATATTTTTTTAGTTGATTGCCCAACGATCGCATATTGTTTTTCATCAAAAATAAAATAATCACTTTTAATATCTCTAATACGTACCATTCCTTCACATTTGTTTTCAGAAATTTCCACATAAATTCCCCATTCTGTTACTCCAGAAATAACTCCTTCAAACTCATTTTCTTTATGATCTTGCATGTATTTAATCTGCATGTACTTAATAGAAGAACGCTCTGCTTTTGCTGCTAATTCTTCCATTTGTGAAGAATGTTTACATTTTTCTTCATACCCATCTGATTTTGGTGATTTTCCACCATCTAAATAATATTGTAGTAATCTATGTGTCATTACATCGGGATATCGTCTAATAGGTGATGTAAAATGACTGTAGTAATCAAAAGCTAGTCCGTAATGACCAATGTTTTGAGTGGTATAAGCAGCTTTACTCATTGTTCGAATCGCTAAAGTCTCCACCATATTAGATTCTGCTTTACCATGTACATCTGCTAATAATTTATTTAAAGATTGAGAGGTTGATGCTTTTGTTTCTGTATCTATAGAATAACCGAACTTACTAATAATCCCTTGCAACGCATTAAGTTTATCAATATTTGGTTCATCATGTGTTCTATAAATAAAGGTGTTTTTACTTGGTTTTCCTTTTTCTGTACCAATAAATTCTGCCACTTTTCTGTTTGCTAACAACATAAATTCTTCAATTAATTTGTTAGCATCTTTAGATTCTTTAAAAAACACTCCTAAAGGATTTGCTTCTTCATCTAAATCAAACTTCACTTCTACTCTATCAAATGAAATAGCACCAGCATTCATACGTTTTTTACGCATTTTTTTAGCAAGTTCATCTAATTTTAAGGTTGCTTCTACAATTTCTTTAGAGACGGTGTATTCTGCATCAATAATAGAAATATCAAGCGGCATTGGATATTCTTTTAGTTCTGATAAATTACAGTTTTCTATAATAGATTGTGCTTCTTCATATGCAAAACGTTGATCTGAATAGGTAACCGTTCTTCCAAACCACTTATTTACTACTTGTGCTTTTTCATTTATTTCAAACACGGTAGAGAATGTTAATTTTTCTTCATTTGGACGTAAAGAACAAACGCCATTTGATAACTTTTCTGGTAACATTGGTACTACTCTATCTACTAAATACACAGATGTTGCTCTATCATAAGCTTCATCATCTAAAATTGTTTTTTCTTGTAAATAATGAGAAACATCTGCAATATGAATCCCTATTTCATAGTTTCCGTTCTCTAATTTTGTAAAAGACAATGCGTCATCAAAATCTTTTGCATCTTTTGGATCTATTGTAAATGTTAAATCACCACGCATATCTCTACGTTTCGCAATTTCTTCTTTTGTAATTTCTATCGATAAGTTTTCTGCGTCCTCTTCTACTTCTTTCGGAAATTCATATGGTAAACCATATTCTAATAAAATAGAATGCATTTCTGTATTATGATCTCCTGGTTTTCCTAATACAGTTGTTATTTTTCCAAAAGGATTTTTAGAATTTGAAGGCCAATCAGTAAGTGTTGCCACTACTTTATCTCCATCTTCTGCTCCATTTATTTTATTTTGAGAGATAAAAATATCAACATACATTTTACTATTGTTAGAAATTACAAAACCAAAATTTTTATTGAGTTGTAAAACACCTACAAATTCTGTTTTTGCGCGTTCTAAAACTTCAACAACATCGGCTTCTAATTTTTTACTTCCTCTTTTATTATAAGTATATACTTTTACAGTATCTTGATGTAGCCCTTTATTTAAGTTAATTGAAGGTATAAAAATATCATCATTAAATTCATCTGAAATAAAATATGCATTTCCGTTAGATGTTACATCTAAAGTACCAATACTATATTTTCTTTCAATATTGATTTGAAATTTACCTCTATCTGTTTCTTTAATTTTTTTATTTTCTTTTAATTCTGCTAATTTTTTTAAAATTTGAGTTTTTCCGTCTGTGTCGGAAATATTCATTTTTGATGCTATTTGTTTATAATTATAAGATAAAGTTGCATCTTCATTTAATGCTTTGAATATATTTCTAGTTAAATCTTTAATTACTTTACCTTTATTTTTATAAAATACTTTCTTTTTCGACATCTGTCTCTTTTTTTTTATTGAAAGCAAAATACAACTATTTATATATAAAATTGATTAAATTAATGTTATCAATTCTATTTTGTATTTTGCTGCTTTATTTAATTTATTAATTTATGAATACTGAATGGTTTTTAATAGTGAATCCTACTTCTGGAAACGGAAAATCAAAAAAAAGTTGGCAACATATTTCAACGTTGTTAACAAACCATGGTATTCAGTTTTCTTTTGCATTTACTGAGTTCTCAAAACACGAAAGTGAATTAGCACAGCATGCTATTAAAAATGGATTTACTAAAATAATTTCTGTTGGTGGAGATGGTACTTTACATCATATAGTTAACGGAATAATGTCTCAAAATTTAGTAGAAACAAATACTATACAACTGGGAGTAATACCTATTGGTACTGGAAATGATTGGGTAAAAACTTATAATATTCCTACAAAGATAGAAAAATCTATTTTAATCATAAAAAATGGGAAATCTATTCTACAAGATATTGGTAAATTAACAACAGAAAATAATAGAAATAGTTATTTTAATAATATTGCCGGAATTGGGTATGATGGATATGTTGCTAATAAATTAAAAAAATTAAAAAAGTATGGAGGAATCGCTTATTTACTAAGTGGTTTAGCGGGTATGTTTTTTTATAAACCTATTTATTTTAAGATTGAATTAAATAATCAAACAATACAAGAAAAATGTTTAATAATAATTTTTGGTATTTGTAAATTTTCTGGGGGCGGAATGCAATTTACTAAAAATGCAAACCCTTTAGATGGTTTATTAGATATTACAATTGCTAAAAATTTAACCTTATTCGATTTACTATTAAATCTTCCTAAATTATACAATGGTAAGATTGTACATCATAAAAAATTAGCAACTTATAAAACAACTACTATAAAAATAACTCCAATTTCTAACGTAGAAAAACCTTTTATTCAAGCAGATGGTGAGTTAATAGATTCAGGTACAGTTACTGTATCAATTATCAAAAATGCAATTCAATTTATTGTACCTACTTTATAAAAGTTAAATAAATACTAAATAAATTGTAACATTTGTTAAAATTCTTCGTCTTTATAAAGTAGTAAGAATTTAATAAATGAAAAAATTACATAAAATAATAACCTTATTTATCTTGATATTTATCACAGGTATCTTTGTTGTTATTACAACTATTAATAAGCCTTTAAACTCACTAGAAGAAACTGTAGAGATTCAAAAAGATTCTCTAAGGTTTAATAAACTAAACACTAAAACTATTTAGAACTACTTTAGTATTATTTAAAACTTCATTTTTTATAGTACCTATCTAGAAAGTATATTTACTTTTTTTATAATTATAGTTTTTTAAGGTTATTAACACTTTATATTATTAATATAATACTCTTTTAAAAAATTTATAAAAATATAATGTTTATAGTATAGTGTTAATAGGTACAATAAATTTATTTTATTTTATTTTTATTTATCACTTATTAAATTTAATAAACAATGTATTATAGTATTAAAACCTTTAAAATCAATTCAATTATATAGTTATTAACAGTTCTTATAAACATAAATTAACATTAAAATATTCACTTTTTAATAAAAGTATACTGTAAATAAAGAGGTTTTTATTGTTGATAAAATGATATTAAAAACTCATAAAAAAAGTTGGTAATGTAAAACCAATTCTTGTATTGTAATAATAATTGAAAGAATCAAATAAAGTTTTAAATATTTAATAATAGTTTTTAACATTAAAAAAATACGTTTAAACCCTTTATTTTAAAAGGGTTATCAAAAACCATAAAAAATTGAGTGTTAAAAACTGTTGATAACCATCTTTATGACTATTTTTGTGTCACGTAACACTATTAAACACAACTTATTATGATAATTGCAATTGGTAATGATCACGCAGGAACAGAATATAAATTCGAAATTGTTAAAAAATTAGAAACTGCTGGTTATACAGTTTTAAACTTTGGAACAGATACAAATAATAGTATGGATTATCCTGATGCAATTCATCCAACTGCAGATGCAGTAGAATCTGGTAAAGCAGATTTTGGAATTATTTTATGTGGTAGTGGTAATGGTGCACAGATGACCGCAAACAAACACCAAGGAATTAGAGCCGCTTTATGTTGGAATAATGAATTGGTTTCTTTAACACGTCAACATAATAACTCTAATATTTTAACAATTCCTGCACGTTTTGTTTCTTTACAACAAGCATTAGGGTTTGTAGATATATTTTTAAACACCGCTTTTGAAGGTGGAAGACACGGAAATAGAGTTGATAAGATATCTTGTTAAAAAATGGAATTCTTTGTTAAAAAATTTGATACTCTTTCTTTAGAAGAATTATATAGAATACTACAATTACGTTCAGAAATATTTGTAGTCGAGCAAGATTGTGTATATCAAGATTTAGATTTTAAAGATCAAAAAGCATTACATATTTTTGGGAAAAAAGATAATATTATTGTTGCGTATACACGTGTTTTTAAACCAGGAGATTATTTTAAAGAAGCAAGTATCGGTAGAGTAGTGGTCGCTGTTAAAGAGCGTAAATATGGATACGGTCATGATTTAATGAAAGCGTCTATTAATGCAGTAACCTCTAACTTTAACACTTCAGAAATAACTATTTCTGCACAAGTATATTTAAAAAATTTTTACGAATCTCATGGGTTTATTCAAGTGGGTGAGGGGTATTTAGAAGATGGAATACCTCATATAGAAATGATAAAAAAATAAGCAAAACTTATTTAAATAAAGATTTTTTAGAATATATAAAAACTATAAATTACCCTTTTTTTAATGTGATATTTATCACATTAAAGTAGTTACTTCTTTTACCTCTCCAAGAGATATACCTTTTATTAAAACAGAACCAATACGCACTCGTATTAAACGCAATGTTGGGAGGTTAACAGCAGCGGTCATTTTACGTACTTGCCTAAATTTACCTTCATTAATTATAATAGAAACCCACGATGTTGGTCCGTGGCGTTCATCACGAATTTTTTGAGTTCTATTTGGAAAGTCTGGAGTAGAAATTATAGTAGCCTTACAAGGTTTAGTTGTATATTTTTCACCTTCAATACTAATTTCTATTCCGTTTTTTAATTCTTCAATTTTTTTAGGTGTTATTATTCCATCCACCTGAACATAATATTCTTTTTCTACTTTTTTACTTCTAATATATTCACTTACTTTTCCGTCTGTTGTTAATAATAATAAACCTTCAGATGTTACATCCAAACGACCAATAGCCATAACTCCTTCAGGAAAATCATGTAATTCACCTAGCATTTTCTTCTTTCTCTTTGTTTGGTTGTTTATAAACTGAGATAAATAACCATACGGTTTATGTATTATAAAATGTCGCTGTTCTTTCATGATTTATACCACTTCTATTTTTACAGAAAACACCTCTTTACCAGTGCTAACTTTCATATTTTCTTTAGAATATTTTTGAGTTGATAACTCCGGAAAATGTGTAATTGGCTCTATACACAACATAGTGCGCTCTTCTGTCCACAACATAAAATTATCAAAACCAGTTGTGCTAATTTTTAAATTATTTTTAGTAGAATGCTCAAGAATTATTTCATTGGTATTTAAAACAGGAAAAGCAGCTGATCCAACATTAAAAATATCCTTTAAAATAATTTCTTTTGAAGAGGTTTTAAGTATTTCTGTTCCTTTTCCCGACAATTCAAATGCAGGATGATACCCAAACATAAAAGGCATGTTTATTTCTGAATTGATTTCGAAAACAATCTCTAAACTATCATTTGTTAGGTTTAAATTTTTTTTAAAAGAAAAATCATAAGGCCAAAAAACAAACTCTTTAGGAGATTTATTAGGAAACTTACGGTTCTTTAAAAGAGTGTTTTTGAAATATGTTTTTAAAAAACTAGCGGATAGCGCATCTTTTTTATGCAAGGTATATTCAAATTCACGTAAAAGACCATGTTGATCTAATATGGATTTCCCTTTTTTAGTAGAGACCACATAGTCGTTTTTTACAGTAGGCCCAATTATTGGAAACATTTCTGTATCAGAATTATTCCACCCTTTATTTTCTTTTTGGTGGATATATTCCACGCCTTTTTTTTGATAACTAATCAACTCTCCTTTGTGAATTTTCACGCTGGAAAACGCATCTTCACTAATCAATAAAACTGTTTCTTTCATGGAAGATTAAAAGTATAAAAAAAATTAAAAACAACGGGATGTTTTTGTAACTTAGTCGTTCTTATTTTTAAAATTTTTAGCAAAAAGTATATGTCAACAGATAAAGAAAAACAAGCAAAATTAAAAGCATTACAACTTACTTTAGACAAGATGGATAAAGTCTATGGAAAAGGAGCGGTAATGAAAATGGGCGATGTCGCGGTAGAAGATATTGATGCTATATCATCAGGTTCTTTAGGATTGGATTTGGCATTAGGCGTAGGTGGTTACCCAAGAGGAAGAGTAATAGAAATTTATGGACCAGAATCTTCAGGTAAAACAACATTAACATTACATGCAATTGCAGAAGCACAAAAAGCGGGTGGAATTGCAGCATTTATTGATGCAGAACACGCATTTGATCGTTTTTATGCAGAAAACTTAGGTGTAGATATAGAAAATTTAATCATCTCTCAACCAGATTACGGAGAACAAGCTTTAGAAATTGCAGATAATTTAATTAGCTCTGGAGCAATTGATATTGTTGTGATTGATTCTGTTGCGGCATTAACTCCAAAATCAGAAATTGAAGGAGAAATGGGAGATTCTAAAATGGGATTACACGCTCGTTTAATGTCTCAAGCATTACGTAAATTAACAGGTACAATTAGTAAAACGAAGTGTACGGTTATTTTTATCAACCAACTACGTGAAAAAATTGGTGTAATGTTCGGTAATCCAGAAACGACTACTGGAGGAAATGCATTAAAATTCTATGCATCTGTAAGATTAGATATTAGAAGAAGAACACAAATTAAAGACGGAGACCGTGTTATTGGAAACAGTACGAAAGTTAAAGTTGTTAAAAATAAAGTGGCACCACCTTTTCAAATTGCAGAATTTGATATTATGTATGGAAAAGGAATTTCTAAAGTTGGAGAAATACTTGATATTGGTGTTGAATTAGGAATTGTTAAAAAAAGTGGATCATGGTTTAGCTATGGAGAAACTAAATTAGGTCAAGGACGAGATGCTGTGAAAGGATTAATTAAAGACAATCCAGAATTAGCAGAAGAACTAGAATCTAAAATAAAAGAGGCTATTGAAAATCAAGAATAATTAAAAGTTCTAATTATCAAACTGCTGTAGAAGTAATCAATCCACAGCGGTTTTTTTATTTTATTATGATTCAGGTTACTCAAAACATCGCTTTAAAACCAATAACTAAATCCGATTCAAAAGATTTATATGCAATAATGAAGGAAATATACCCTTCTGCGTATCAACACTTTTGGAAAGATAAAGGAGATTGGTATGTGAATCATTACTATTCAAAAAAGAACATTGAAAAAGAGCTGATAGAAATTAATTCAGCGTATTATTTTATTGTCTTTAACGGTGAAATAATAGGGAACTTTAGGGTTTTATGGAGTCAAACATTAAAAGGGTTTGAGAATAAAAAAGCAGTGAAGCTTCACAGAATATATTTACACTCAAAAACACATGGAAACGGAATTGGAAAAACACTAGTTACATGGTTAGAGAAAACAGCACAAGAAAAAGGATTTGAGTTAATTTGGCTAGACGCAATGGACGAACAACCACAAGCTTTACAGTTTTATAAAAAGCTTGGGTATCAACACCATTCTCATGAGTTTTTAGATTTTGAGTTATTGCATGATCATGTTCGAAAAATGAATCAAGTTTATAAAACGCTTTAAACCCCTGTACTTCCAAAACCACCAGAACCACGCTCTGTTTCGTTTAAAACAGTAACCTCTTCCCAGTTTACACGCTCGTGTTTAGCAATAATTAATTGTGCAATGCGCTCTCCGTCATTAACAACAAAGTCTTCGTTAGATAAATTCACTAATATTACCCCTATTTCTCCACGATAATCAGCATCTACAGTTCCAGGAGAGTTCAATACTGTAATTCCTTTTTTAGCAGCCAAACCACTTCTTGGTCTAACCTGAGCCTCAAAACCAATAGGTAATGCAATAAACAACCCTGTTTTAACAATAGTTCTTTCAAGTGGTTTAAGAACAATAGACTCACTTAAGTTTGCTCTTAAATCCATTCCTGCAGACCCTTGTGTTTCGTAATTAGGAGTTGCGTGTTTAGAGGTGTTTATAATTTGTACATTCATTGTGTTAGCGTTTTAAAAGTTGTTTAATAACTGTTTTTTCAAAGAAAATAATGATTCCAAAATAACTAAAAAGGGAAACAAAAGAGAACCAATATTGGCCTCTAAAATAAAGAAAAGAAAACCCTGATAATACGATTGTTAAAAGAATATATATAATTAGTTTATTTATTTGATATGGAACAGGATACTGCTTTTTTCCAATATAGTAAGAAACAAGCATCATAAAAGTATAGGTTATTAGCGTTGCCCAGGCAGATGCCATAAAACCAATTTTAGGAATCATTACTAGATTAAAAGCAATTGTTATCATCGCTCCAATAATTGAAAAATACATTCCATACCGAGTTTTATCGGTCAGCTTATACCAGATAGATAAATTGTTGTAAATACCTAAAAACAAGTTCGCTAGTAATATAATAGGAACAATTTGTAATGCTTCAAAATATTCTGGCTTTCCTAATAATATGGTTGCAAAAAGATCAATAAATACAACCACAAACAACATAAAAAATGCTCCTAAAATAGTAAACCACGTTAAAATTTTAGCATAGACTTCTTTGGCGTTTTTTTTATCAGCATGATTAAAGAAAAAAGGCTCTGCGCCCAATCGAAATGCCATTATATACAACATCATAAAAACACCTAATTTATAACAAGCGGCATAGATTCCCATTTGTTCTTTACCAAGCAAGCTACCTAAGAGTAGTTTGTCTAAATTTTCATTGGTAACAAAAGCTAAACTACCAACCATTATTGGCAATCCATATCTCAACATCCTTTTTAGAAGCTGAAGATCAAAAGAAATTTTAAATTTAAAGATGATTGGAAATAAGAAAAGAAAAGTAGATGCGCTAGCAATGGCTCCAGACACAAAAATGTGCAGCACTTTTGGGTTCGAAGTGTAGTATTCTAAAATAAAATTAGGCAAACGTATCTGGTGTTTTATTGCATATGGAACAAACCATAAAAAGAAAACATTTAAGATTCCAAAAACCAAAATATTTAAAACCTTAAACAATGTAAATTTAAATGGTTGATTTATTACCCGTAAATAAGCATATGGCAAAACAACTAATGTGTCTAAGGTAATGGTCCAAATTAAGAGTTTAAAAAACAAAGAACCCTTAAACCCAAAAAAAACAGCCAATTCAGAACTGTAAATTAATGTCAGTGTTAGAAAAATAATTGAGGTGAAAAAGAGGCTTAAAAAAGAGGTTGAAATTACAGCTCCTTTTGCCTTTTCTTTAGAAAAGAAACGAAAGAAAGCCGTTTCCATTCCGTAGGTAAGCAAGGCATTAAAGTAGGCAGCATACACATAATAATCAGTGTTTACTGCATACTTTTCTGCGTCTAACGTTGACGTATGAAGTTTTACCAAAAAGATATTTACCGCACGAGGTAAAACAGCGGCAATTCCATAAATAATGGCATCTTTAAAAAAGCTTTTTAAATTATTCAATAGAAAAAAGTATTGTACAAATATAATAATTACTACAAGTTTTGCGCATTAGAACTTTGTTTTCTTATTTTTGGTGCTATAAACAAAGAAAAGATGAACACAGATATTAAAATAGCTGTTCTTGGTGGAGGAAGTTGGGCTACAGCAATTGTAAAAATGTTGTCAGAAAACGTAACAACTGTTGGTTGGTACATGCGAAGTGCATCTGCTATTAAACATATTAAAAAGAATAAACACAATCCTAATTATTTAAGCTCTGCAGAACTACATCCAGAACAATTAGATTTATCAAATGATATTAATACCATTGTGAGTGCTTATGATGTGTTGATTTTTGCAATTCCATCTGCGTTTTTAAAAACAGAACTAGAAAAAATGACGGTTTCTTTAGAGGGGAAAATCATTTTTTCTGCCATTAAAGGAATTGTTCCTGAAACAGGTTTAATTGTAGGGGAACACTTTAATGAAACGTACAATATTCCTTTAGAAAATATTGGAGTTATTACAGGGCCATGTCATGCAGAAGAGGTTGCTATGGAGCGATTGTCTTATTTAACATTGGCGTGTCAAGATCAAGAGAAAGCAAAAATGTTAAGCACGTTTATTGCTAGCAGATATATAAAAATAAAAATTTCTGATGATATTATTGGAACAGAATATGCCGCTATGCTAAAAAATATTTACGCTATTGCTGCGGGTATTGCGCACGGCTTAGGATATGGAGATAATTTTCAATCTGTTTTAATGAGTAACGCTATTCGAGAGATGAAGCGATATATTAAAAAAGTTCATAAGATGAAACGAAACATTAATAACTCGGCTTATTTAGGTGATTTATTAGTGACGGGATATTCTACTTTTAGTAGAAATAGAATGTTCGGAAACATGATTGGTAAAGGCTATACGGTTAAATCTGCTCAAATGGAAATGAGCATGGTTGCAGAAGGGTATTACGCAACGAAAAGCGCTTTTGAAATCAAAGAGAAAAACGGAGCAAACACCCCAATTATAGATACCGTTTTTGAAATTTTATATAACGGAAAAGAAGCAAAAGAGTTGTTTGAAAAACTAACACATAAACTAGATTAGCAGGTTTTTTCGGCTGATTTTTCTTTTTAGCCCTGTTTGGTGTTGAGCTAATTAATTACTTCAGACAACAAATGTTCTTTGTTAAACAGCCCGACGTTTAATGCGTTTAACGCAGCTATTTTATCGTCGGTTTTCACCAATAACGAAGTGTTATAATTACTTCCACCATAAGAAATCATACGAATAGGAATGTCTCTTAAAGAGTTAAATACGTCTGCGCTTATTCCTTCTTTATTTTGATAAAAATCTCCAGCAACACAAATAATACTTAGGTTCTCGTCGATTTCTATTTTACCAAAAGGGGCTAGCTCAATAATAATTTCATCTAGGTTAGACGCATCATCTATTGTTAATGAAACAGCGACTTCAGATGTTGTAATCATATCAATTGGTGTTTTATGTTTCTCAAAAACCTCAAAAATTTTCTTCAAGAAACCATACGCCAATAACATTCTGTACGACTTTATTTTAATGGCTGTAATTCCGTCTTTAGCAGCAATAGCAGTAACCCCATTTTGTACTGTTTTGTTTTTTATAATTGTTCCTTTAGATAAAGGGCTAAACGTGTTTTTTAATAACACAGGAATGTTGTTTTCTTTCGCGGGAATTAAGCTCTGAGGATGTAATATTTTTGCACCAAAATAAGCCAATTCTGCAGCCTCATCAAAAGAGATTTCTTCAATAGAGAAGGTGTTTTCAACAAAACGAGGGTCGTTATTGTGCATTCCGTCTATATCGGTCCAAATCTGAATTTCTTTCGCGCTTATTGCAGCTCCAATTAAAGACGCGGTATAATCACTTCCACCACGTTGTAAGTTTGAAATTTCTCCTCTTTCATTTTTACAAATAAACCCTTGAGTAATCCAAAGAGAATGATTGGTATCTAACAAGGGAGATAATTTCTTTGTGATTACGTCAATTTTAGGCTCGTTATTTTCGTCAATCTCCATAAAATCTAATGCAGAAATTAAGGAAGATTGTATTTGAGACTCCTCTAAATAAAGTTGGACTAAGTTGGTCGATAAAATTTCTCCTTGGGCGATAATAATAGCGTCAACATTATTTTTTTCTCCACGCTCAATTAATGTTTTTATCCCATTAAACTTCGTGCTTACAAACCCCCTAGCTCGCTCTTTATACTTAGGGGTATTATATAGTTTAGTAATTAAATTCAAATATGAATTATGAAGTTGGTGTATGCATTCCAACGCATTCTCTTTTTTATTGTTATTATGATGCGTAATTATTTCGACAAGCGCATTCGTTGTACCAGAAACAGCTGATAAAACAACAATTTTAGGGGTGTTGGTTTTAGCTATAATTGCCACTACTTGTTTAATACTGTTCGCACTTCCTACAGAAGTTCCTCCAAACTTTAAAACAACCATTTCTTTAAATTTTAAGCAAAAAAACAACGAAACTACGTATAGTACAATTTTATTTAATATTTTTACATATTATAACACTGTGTTTAAATTTAAACAATTATGAAGACTATTCAAGAGGCTGTAGAAAGCACGATTAGAAAAACACCTTTTATTGAGGAAGCATTGAACGAGAAACTAATCAATGTTTCGTCTTTGGCTAGAGTGATACTTCCAGAAGTATCAAAATCATTAAAAAAGGACATTAAAATTGGCGCTGTTATGATGGCGATTAACCGGTTGTCACCAGCGAGTGAATTGCGTATTCGAAAGAATATAAAGAAATTTGCAGTTAATTTAGGCGACTTTATAGTGCGATCAGACTTGTGTGATTTTACTTTTCAAAACACGCCGTCATTGTTAAAAGAGATTGCTAAAATATTAAGTAAATCAGCAGACACAAACGATTACTTTTTAACCGTTTCTCAAGGAATTTTTGAAACGAATATCGTGACAAGTAAAAACTTACAACAATATGTTCAGGACATTTTTAAGAAAGAAAACTTGATTCATAGTGTATTAGATTTGGCATCGATAACAATAAAATTACCAAAAGAAAATTTAGAACAATCAGGCGTTTATTATTTTATTTTGAAGCAATTGGCTTGGGCAAATATTTCTTTACAAGAGGTGATTTCTACCACGCATGAAATGACAATAGTTGTAAAAGAAGAAGACGTGAATGAAACGTTTGCAATCTTAATGGACTTGAAATTAAATTAATGGATAGTAAATGAGGAAAATGGACCCTTACGCATCTCTGCGAATAAAAGAGTTTAATATTTTTTTATTGGTTCGTTTTGCGCTGGTTTTTGGATGGTCGATGCAATTCATAATTATTGAATGGCAAGTATATAGCATTACTAAAAATCCGTTGTCTTTAGGTATTATTGGTTTAATGGAGGTAATACCTGCTGTGTCAATGGCTTTGTTTGCAGGTCATATTGTAGATCAAAAAGAAAAACGAAACCTACTCGCTATTTGTACAGCGGCATTTTCTTTAATTAGTCTAGGACTGTTTTTTATAACCTGGCCGATATTCACAGAAGGTTGGTCTACAAATACAATTCTATATTCTATTTATGTACTCGTGTTTTTTGGAGGATTCTTGCGCTCCTTTTTTGGCCCGACTATATTTTCATTAATCGCTTTAATTGTGCCTAAAAAACTATATCCAAATGCTGCCACCTGGAGCAGTTCTACCTGGCAAATGGCTTCTGTTTTAGGGCCTGCTTTTGCAGGATTTTCTATTCTTTGGCTTGGTGTTCACTGGTCTTTATGTATTGTCTTTGTATTGGTTTTACTTTCTTTATCGTTGGTGTTTTTTATTAAAAAGAAACCGATTTTAAACCCAAAAATTGGAGAACCGATATTACAAAGCTTAAAAGAAGGGGTACAATTTGTGTATAAAAGCAAAGCTATTTTTGGCGCTATAACATTAGATATGGTTTCTGTTTTATTTGGTGGGGCAGTGGCTCTATTACCTATATATGCACAAGATATTTTAAAGGTTGGCCCAGAAGGTTTTGGTGCTTTAAGAGCTGCACCAGCAATTGGTGCTTTTTTAACAATGTTGATAACCGCTTATATTCCGATTAGTAAAAAAGCAGGATTGAAATTACTGGCAGCAATTTTTGGATTCGGAATCTGTATCATTGTCTTTGGGCTGTCATCTGTCTTTTGGATTTCTATCGTTGCTTTATTTTTCAGCGGAGTAACAGATGGTGTTTCTATGGTAATCAGACAAACGATATTGCAATTAAAAACGCCGGATCACATGAGAGGAAGAGTTGCGTCTGTAAACTCAATGTTTGTGGGTTCTTCTAATGAGTTGGGCGCTTTTGAAAGCGGGTTAACAGCGAAGTTAATGGGAACCGTTACGGCAGTTGTTTTTGGAGGAACAATGACCTTGATAACCGTTTTAACTACAGGAATCGTTTCTCCGTCATTTAGAGCTTTGGACTTAACGAAAGATTTAGAAGAACATGAAAACGCGGAAGACGAGTAAGAAATTATTATAAAACTCTAAACGAAAACCCATCAACACAGGTTTGATTTCTATCGTTCTAATATTGTGCTATTTCTTCTTACCCTTTTTCTGTAGCCCATCATTTAATTGCTACCTTTATAAAAATTAAACGCTCTCTTTTATGGATTATGGTTTTCTGTCGGTAATTCCGCCAATCGTTGCAATTATTTTAGCATTAAGAACAAAGCAAGTATACATTGCATTAATTTTCGGAATTTGGTTTTCTTGGTTGATTATTAAAGGATGGAATCCACTTGACGGTACATTAGCCATGATAGAAGGATTGGTGAACGTATTCAAATCAGAAGGAAATACAAGAACCATTATGTTTAGCGCATTGGTTGGTGCATTATTAATTTTTATTCAGTTCTCTAGAGGTGTTGAGGGTTTTATCAACATTTTAAACAAACTGATTGTAAAAGTAGAAAAGAAACAAGCTGGTTATAGTAGAGTAATGATTCAGGTTTTAGCAACCGTAACAGGGTTGTTATTGTTTGTCGAAACAAGTATTAGCTCCTTAACCGTAGGAACATTATACAGACCAATTTTTGATAAATTAGGGATACCGAGAGAAAAGCTGGCTTATATAGCTGACTCTAGTTCGGCGCCTTCATCAATTTTAATTCCCTTTAATGCTTGGGGGGCTTTTATTATGGGGTTGTTATTGACACAAGGAATAGACAAGCCATTTTCTGTAATGATCGCGTCTATTAAATATAATTTTTATCCATTAATAGCTATTGCAATTGTCTTCATTGTAATTTTTACAAAGAAAGATTGGGGCCCAATGAAAAAAGCCGAAAAAAGAACAAAAGAAACAGGTTTGTTAATGAACGAAGGTTCTAAACCAATGGTTTCTGATGCAGTAACTTCATTTCCTCCAAAAGAAGGAATTGAGGCGAAAGCGTATAACATGATTGTGCCTTTATTAGTGATGGTTATTATGATGCCAATCAATTTAATATATACAGGTTGGAGCGCTGTAAAAACATCTACGTCCTTTTTAGATCACGCATCACAAGCTATCGGAAACGGTTCTGGCTCTTCCTCTGTTTTATACGCTGTTATTACCTCTTTATTAGTGGCAATGGCCATGTATTTTATTCAAGGGATAATGAAACCAAAAGAAGCGGTAGATTTAACCTTAAGAGGAATTAGTGAGTTGATGCCTTTGGCTTTGTTAATGTTGTTGGCATTTGCTATTGGAGACGCTTGTAAAGAGTTAGAAACAGGTGTATATGTAGCCAATGCAACCAAAGAATGGTTGTCCCCAGAATTGCTACCAGCAGTCGTTTTTATAATTAGTTCATTTATTGCTTTTTCTACAGGAACTTCTTGGGGAACATTTGCTATTATGATGGCAATTTCTATTCCGATGGCAAACATTCATGGAGCGGATATCACAATTGTTGTTGCTGCAACTCTTGGAGGAGGAATATTTGGAGACCATTGTTCACCGATTTCTGACACCTCTATTATATCATCTATGGCTTCTGCGAGTGATCATATAGATCATGTAAAAACACAGTTACCTTATGCCTTAGTTGGCGGTGTAATTACCACGTTGATGTATTTAGCAATTGGATTTTTTGGATAACAAGGTTGTCATTCCCTTGAAAAAGGGGATCCATACAAAACGACTAGATTTATAGAACGGAAAGGCCTAATAAGACAGGTTTGTGTTCCTGGCTGCGCGAGAAAGACAAAAATTACTCCGCTAAAATTCCACGTTTTTCCATTTCTGGAATCATACGTAAAGATTCTTCTTTAACGGTGTCTTTTTCGAAGACAAATGTTTTTTCTTGCAGGGTATTTCCTTCAAAAAAAGTAACATGAAAGCGATTGTGTAGTTTGAATAATTCAGGTTGAATAAATTCTACTTTTGCACATGAATTTTCAGGAAGATTCTCTATTTTTTTACGCAATAAAGAAGTGGTTTTTGTGTCGTTGAATCCTTGAGAAACAATCATAACCATTTCTAAATTAACCTCTTTTTTATTGATGATATAAATGTTCCAATCATCTGTTTTATAATCAGAATTGTATTCATAAACAGCCGCGATTTCTATATCGGTAACTTCTGGAATTTGAATGTCTTTTTTCATTAGTGTTTTCTAAAGAAGTTGCAAAGCGGCAAAGAGCCAGGGTTACAAAGCTTTATTTCTTTGAGACTATGCGACTTTGTATCTTATTTATAGTACCGATTTAAATTGCTCTAAGAAACGTTTGTCATTTTCATAAAACATTCTAATATCAGGAATTTGATATAACAACATGGCAATGCGCTCAATTCCCATTCCGAATGCATACCCAGAATATTTTGTAGGATCAATATTTGCGTTTTTCAACACATTAGGATCCACCATTCCACAACCCATAATTTCTAACCAACCTGTTCCTTTTGTAATTCTGTAATCGGTCTCAGTTTCTAATCCCCAGTAAATATCTACTTCAGCACTTGGCTCTGTAAACGGGAAATAAGAAGGGCGTAAACGAATCTTAGATTTACCGAACATTTCTTTGGTGAAATACAGTAAGGTTTGCTTTAAATCAGCAAAAGAAACATCAGTATCAATGTACAATCCTTCTACTTGATGGAAAATACAATGTGCTCTTGCAGAAATATCTTCATTTCTAAAAACACGGCCCGGAGAAATCGTTCTAATCGGAGGTGTATTGTTTTCCATATAGCGCACTTGAACAGAAGATGTATGTGTTCTTAGTAAGGTGTCTGGGTTTTTATCGATAAAAAAAGTATCCTGCATATCTCTTGCTGGATGATATTCAGGTAAGTTTAATGCTGTAAAGTTATGCCAGTCATCTTCAATTTCTGGACCTTCAGAAACAGTAAAACCAATTCTATTGAAAACCTCAATGATTCGATTCTTTACTAAAGATATTGGATGACGAGAACCCAATTCTATTGGTTCAGATGGACGTGTTAAATCACCATAAAAACGTTTATGCTCAACAGAATTGTCTAAAGTGTCGTTTAGTTCAGTAACTTTTTCTTCCGCCGAACTTTTTAAATTATTTAATGCTTGTCCAAAATCTTTACGCATTGCTGCATCTACATTTTTGAATTCCGCAAACAAATCTTTCAACAACCCTTTACTTCCTAAGTACTTTATCCTGAAAGCCTCCACCTCTTCCTTAGAAGTTGCTTTAAAAGCTTTTACATCACCAATCAGTTCTTTTACTTTGTCTAACATCTTATTTGTTATGAATAAATAGGTTGCAAATTTATGATTTTTATATCAATTAATCTGTAGGTTTTATAAAGAGTTACCTACTACAGAAAACGACTTTACGAAATCGATTGAGAAAAAATCCCAAAAGGGTAAAATAATACCCGTTTTTAAATTTAAAGAATTGAAAATTAGTTATATTTGCCCGATTAAATTGTAATAAATAAACACCCTTATAAATTGATTTAAGTTATGGAATCTAAAATAAATGAATTTATGGATTACGTTAAACAACGTAATTCTAATGAACCAGAATTTTTACAAGCTGTACACGAAGTAGCAGAAACTGTAATTCCATTTATTGAAAACAATCCTAAATATCAGGACAAAAAATTGTTAGAGAGAATGGTAGAGCCAGAAAGAACTTTAATATTTAGAGTTCCTTGGGTTGATGATAGTGGTGAAACACAAGTGAACAGAGGGTATAGAGTTGAGTTTAACTCGGCAATTGGACCTTACAAAGGTGGGTTGCGTTTCCATCCTTCGGTAAACTTATCAATTTTAAAATTCTTAGGATTCGAACAAGTATTCAAAAACTCATTAACTACTTTACCAATGGGTGGAGGAAAAGGAGGTTCTGATTTCAACCCAAAAGGAAAATCGGATAGAGAAGTAATGGCATTTTGTCAAGCTTTTATGTCTGAGTTATTCCGTCATATTGGTGCTAATACAGATGTTCCTGCTGGGGATATCGGTGTTGGAGGAAGAGAAATCGGATTCATGTTCGGACAATATAAAAAATTACGCAACGAGTTTGTTGGAGTTTTAACAGGAAAAGGTTCTGCTTGGGGAGGTTCTTTAATTAGACCAGAAGCAACAGGATATGGTGATGTGTATTTTGCACAAAACATGTTAAAAACCAAAGGAGATTCTTTTGAAGGAAAAACAGTTGTTGTTTCTGGATCTGGAAATGTTGCTCAATATGCTACAGAAAAAGCGACTGAATTAGGTGGTAAAGTAGTTACAATGTCAGATTCTTCTGGATATATTTATGATGCAGACGGAATTGATGCTGAGAAATTAGCGCACGTTATGGATATTAAAAATGTTCGTAGGGGAAGAATCAGTGAGTATGTAAATAAATATCCAAATGCAAAATTCTTTGCAGGAGAAAGACCTTGGTCTGTTGTTGGTGAGGTTGCTTTACCTTGTGCTACTCAAAATGAGTTGAACGGAGAAGAAGCAAAAACATTATTAGCAAATGGATGTATTTGTGTTGCAGAAGGAGCAAATATGCCTTCTACGCCTGAAGCTATTACAGCATTCCATGAAGCGAAAATCTTATTCGCTCCAGGAAAAGCATCTAATGCTGGTGGAGTTGCAACATCTGGTTTAGAAATGAGCCAAAACTCTTTACGTTACAACTGGACTAGAGAAGAAGTAGATGGAAAATTAAACCAAATCATGAACGATATTCACGCTTCTTGTGTTGCCTATGGTACGGATGCTAATGGGTATGTAGATTACGTTAAAGGAGCAAATGTTGCTGGTTTCGTAAAAGTTGCCGATGCAATGTTAGATCAAGGTGTCGTTTAATTAGACGTTAGACAATAGATTTTTATATATTAGACCTCACAGTTTTTCTGTGAGGTTTTTTTATGCTTTAATAGTGTATTGTGAGGAATAATCTGATCCACCAGAGAAGTAAAAAAGGATTTATTTAAATGATATTTTAAATTCTAGTAGCATGATTATTAATAAAAACAGCGTTCTACAAGGAAAACACAACAAGCCAATTCTAGTTGATGTTTTTTATAAAGAAACCAATCAACAAAAACCAATTGTACTATTTTGCCATGGATACAAAGGTTTTAAAGATTGGGGCGCTTGGAACTTAATGGCGAAAGCATTTGCAGATGCAGGTTTTTTCTTTGTAAAGTTTAATTTCTCTCACAATGGAGGAACCGTAGAAAACCCTATTGACTTTCCAGATTTAGAAGCTTTTGGAAATAACAATTACACCAAAGAATTAGACGATTTAGAAACGGTAATGGATTGGATTTTAAATTCAAATCATTTTTCTAATAAACTAGACACAAACCAACTTTCACTAATTGGACATAGTAGAGCTGGAGGAATTGTTTCTATCAAAGCAGAAGAAGATAAGAGGATTTCTAAAGTAATTACATTGGCAGGAGTTTGTGATTATAAGAAAAGAACAGCAACTACGAGTGAATTAAAAACCTGGAAAAAAAACGGCGTTAAATATGTGTTGAACGGCAGAACCAAACAGCAAATGCCCCATTATTATCAGTTTTTTGAAGATTTTGACACGAATGAAATACGACTAACCATCAAAAGAGCGGTAGAAAACTTAACCATTCCGATGCTAATCATTCATGGAGATAATGACACTTCGGTATTTGTAAATGAAGCAGAAACCTTGCATCAATGGAAGCCTGATAGTCAATTAGAAATTATAGAAGGAGCAAATCACGTATTTAACACCTCGCATCCGTGGACAGCAAAAAAGTTATCTGATGAACTAGAAAAAGTAGTGGAAAAATGTAGTATCTTTTTAAGATGAGCGGAGAAATGAACTTAAGAAAATTAATAAAAGAAATGAAGCCAACATTGAATGCTGGAGAATATGTTTTTACAACCCTTTCTAACGTTGATGTTGTTTCTAGATCAGAAACTATTTTTGAATTTAAAGAAAAAGAAGGAACAACAATTGTTTTAGAAAAATCAAAAGCAGATGAGTTAGATATTCCATACCAATTCATTGCCTCTTGGATTACATTAAGAATCCATTCGTCATTAGATGCAGTTGGCTTAACAGCGGCGTTTTCTAGGGAGTTAGCAAAACACAATATTAGCAGCAATGTTGTTGCTGGTTTTTATCACGATCATATATTTGTAGATAAAAAAGACGGAGAAGAAACCATAAAGGTGTTAACGGCGTTTTCTAGCAAGTATTAATGGAATTACAACCACCTTTTAGAAAGATTATTCATGTTGATATGGATGCGTTTTATGCAGCTGTAGAGCAACTAGATAACCCAGACCTAAGAGGGAAACCTGTTGCTGTAGGTGGTAGTGAAATTCGCGGAGTTGTTGCTGCAGCAAGTTACGAAGCGCGTAAATTTGGAGTACGTTCTGCAATGAGTGGGATGTTAGCAAAACAGAAATGTCCGCATCTTATTTTTGTGCCACCACGATTTGCCAGATACAAAGAGGTTTCAATGAAAATTAGAGAGGTTTTTCATGAGTTTACAGATTTGGTAGAACC
>Ga0308023_1000066_pt1 | contig 31833 bp, 30 predicted proteins | sample Neamet418_FD_201294 | JGI IMG/M metagenome (GOLD analysis project Ga0308023, IMG submission 201294) | Marine microbial communities from water near the shore, Antarctic Ocean - #418 | ecosystem: Environmental > Aquatic > Marine > Unclassified | place: Southern Ocean | collected 2014-10-03
CCGAAGCATCTCATTGTGCCAACTCCAAAATCTCTTATTTTGGAGTTTTAATTTCTTTGCCTCTAAACGGAATGCTGATTTCCATCCCCCGATGATACTTCTAGGGAAGAAGAAGTAAATATTTTCATTATATCTACTCGAAGCTGGATCGTGGTCGGTTGAAACATGAGTATGATGCCCGCGGTTGTGCTCGATGAAAAAATGCATGTACAATGTAGATAGCAGCATCATCTTACTCATGGACTGTTCATACCATGTATTTCTATGGCCCAGTTCATGTCCAGCGTTAATTGCTATACCTCCACACGCTAGACCGTAGGAGAGGGTCAAACCGATTTTTGTGTAAATAGGAAGCGTGTTATCTCCTAGTTGGATAAGGAAATAAACGAGGATAAAATATTGAAGAGGGACTAATCCGTATAGGATTAGATCGAATAAGATGTTGTTTTTTGCTTTTACCTCCTCTTCGGGGTTTAAATTTTTAGTCGAACCATTATAGAATAATTCCACAAAAGGGATGAGCCCGAAAACGAACACGAATGCAAAATAGGACCAGACATTAGCAGACCACAGGGAAAATATGATGACTAATGGAACAACATAAACAAATAAGTACTTGAGTGTGTGGAGCTTCATACGCTAATGTATAAGACCTAAGCGAGAAATTTTAGACGGAACCGTACAACTAGATCTCTTTTGTGAGAGCGATAATTTCATCCAAGTAGCTTTTCATCCCTTTATCAGTGAACGTATCATCAGTTAATCGGAGGTAGAAATTGTCTACTGTTAAAGTTAAAATCATCTTTGCTAGTTGGGTTTTGTCTTCTAAACCAATTGCTTTAGGCCAAAACTCAAACAAAGCATCTTCTACGGGTTTGTGTGCCTTTTCAAAACAATTTTTATACGCTTCAATATGTCTGTTAACTCTCAATTGACGACTGAAAAAGGCATCCTCTTTATACTCGAATAAAACCTTAAAAACGTCTGGATCAAAATTTTCGCAGAGCTGGATCTTTTTAAAAATCTCGTGAGATTTAATTTCATGAAATTCTAAAAGTTCCTCTATAAATAGCTCTAGATCAGTGAAACAGTGGTAAAACGAAGACTTGCTTTTTCCAACCTCTCTTGCGAGCACTTCGATTTTTAACCCCTTTGGTCCTTCAATAGAAAAGATGGTATAACCTACTTCAAGCCACGGTATTTTAATCTTAGAATCCATCGAGCAAATTGTATGTAGCCAGAGCTGCAAGGTATGCGAATAGCGTGTACCCGAAAGCTTGTGCTATGGCCCATGGCCAGCTGTTGAGTTCCTTACGAACGATGATGATGGTGCTCATGCACTGCATCGCGAACATGTAAAACACGATTAGGGATGCAGCGGATGCAGTGTTTAATAGGGGACGATTGGTGCCCGGGAGGATTTCTGTTTTCAGTCGCTTAGTTAGGGCGCGGATGCCGCCTTCCTCTCCTTCGGGAGTGGGGTAAAGGGTGTGCATGGTGCCGACGAACACTTCGCGAGCTGCGAATGAGCTTAGTACGGCTATGCCCATGCGTCCGTCATACCCGAGGGGGCGAACGGCGGGTTCGATGAAGTCACCGAGTGAGCCTAGCCAAGACTGTTCTAGTCGAGCTCCGGGGTCCATGGACTCGCGCTCTTCAAGGGTGCCTGGGCCCATAAATGCAAGGGTCCACAGAAATAGAGAAACGATAATGATTACTGAACCAGCTTCGCGTAGGAAGGTGCCCGATTGGAATAAGGATTGTTTAACTACAGATTTAAGGGAGGGTAGTCTGTATGGTGGCCATTCCTCTGCGGCTTCTTTTTGGGATTCAGGATTATTAAGGGTACGGTGTAGGAAGAACGCGAGGGCGAGAGCGGCGAGAGCTCCTATGAGGTATAGGCTGAAGAGGAATAGACCCTGTAGATTGAACCATCCCAGGACGGTTTCCTCGGGGACAGCAAAAGCGATGAGGAAGGCGTAGACAGGGAGCCGGGCTGAGCATGTCATCATAGGAGTGATGAGTATAGTAATCAGGCGGGAGCGCTTGCTAGTTATGGTTCTGGCGGCCATGATGGCAGGGACGGCACAGGCGAGTCCGCCGACTAGGGAGATAGTGCTTCTTCCGGAGAGCCCGAGAGCCTTGAAGAATCTATCGCTTAGATATCCGAGTCTAGCCATGTATCCGGAGTGCTCGAGGAAGGAAGTGAACGCGAATAGGATGGCGATTTGGGGTACGAATATAAGGATTCCGGCTAAGCCAGACAGGAGGCCGTCTACGAGAAGACTGGTGTACCATGCTTCAGGGAGTGAGTTGGAGACGAAGTCCATAGCTGCTGTGAAACCTATGTCAATGAGTTCCATGGGGTATGTTGCCCAGCTGTAAATAGCCTGGAACATACAGAAAAAGATAGCCATGAAGATCATGTTGCCCCAAATAGGATGCGTCAAGACATCATCCCATTTCTGTTGCTTTTTAAGACTTTCCCTTTGGAGGATCTCTCTTTCTTTAACGGGTTTTCCAGCTCTATTTAGTAAATCCCTTACAGAAGCCATTCGCTTACCGGCTTCCTCAAGTTGTAATCCAGCCGAGGATAACGGGGATAAGGAGATGGCTTTTTCCCATGCCGAGAGCTCCACTTCAGTGAGCCACTCAGGTGCTTCACTCATACGAGCGAGGTGGCATAAATATCCTAGGGTGGCAGAGGGCATAGCCTGTTTCAAGATGTCCAGGCCTTCGTCGATATTTGAGGGTATCGCGCGAAGTACGGTACAGGCTTGAGGCTGATTTAATAGAGGTGTGAATTCACTCACCCATTCGGCTGGATTATCTCGAAGGGCGTGGATTTCTCTTACGGGGAATCCAAGGCCATTTTCTAAGGTCTCACAGAGTTGTGGGTCGCGACCCTCGTGAGCCATCCTATTGAGGAGTAAAATACAGGGGACTCCAAGTTCCCGGATTTGTAGTGCTAGGAATAACTGCCCTTGCAGGGTTGCTCTATCTGCTATAAGCCAAACCACATCCGGCTTGTGTTCCGGATTAGGATGGAGGAGAGCACTTTCTGTGACACGCCCGTCGTCGGTTTGGGCATGAAGGTTATATATACCTGGAAGATCCATGAATAACCAATCCTCCGAACCTTTAGTTTTACCCCTAGCTAGCAAAGCCTCTACGGTAACTCCCGCCAGATTTCCCACAGCCGTTTTCACACCGGTAATGCGGGTAAAAAGTGTAGATTTTCCAGTGTTAGGATTACCTACAAGCGCTATGATAGTATGATGAGAATTCACTATTGCAAAATTCAACTTTTAATACTTAGATACAATACCCTGTTTATGTGAATTATCGCAGTTACTTATCGCGGTTGAAGCCAATACTTAGGATTTTGTGGTGAGCGTTCAGAACCGGCAACTTTCCAGACTTCAAAATGTACTGTAGTCCCCTTCGTTCCGGTCCATGCTATTCCGATTTGGGTTCCCCTCTCGACCTTATCTCCTTTCACTACTTCTAGATGGTCTAGGTTGCTGTAAACGGTTCTGTAACCACCATGAGTAATGATAATGGTTTCACCTGCACCCGGGAAGGAGAAAACGCTACTTACCGTTCCGCTAAATACTGAATACACAGGAGCACCTGGATCGGTTGCGATGTCTATTCCATTCGATTCGACTACTATCCCAGGGATGGTGGGATGGTTATGTCTTCCGAAATTAGCGGTCACGACACCTCTATTAACAGGCCACGGGAGCGACTTCTTATTCTTCTCAAACGCCTCACTTACTATCCTTCCTTCCGGAGTGAGGGCATACTCACCAGCAGAGGAAGCTCTTTCAGCTGCGATCTCAGCTTCTATAATTTTCTCAATTTCAGCATTCAGGCGTTTGCGTTCTTTCTGTTGTGCTTTTTGGGTTTTACGTAGACCTCGCTCTTCTTGCTTCAGCTCCGCTAAAAGTTCCGCCCTACTAACTCTATCATCTTTCAATGATACTCTTTCCTTTTTATGGTCCGCCAATGCAATTTCTACTGATGCCCTCTCACTATGAAGATTATTAAGGGATACCGTTAGTGTTTCCTGTGTTCTTTCTATCTCGTCAGCTTTTTCCTTTAGCACTTCGGTGTAGGATTGTAGCATTCTGAACCTCAAGGCCGCTTGGCTGAAATCCTCTGCTGCGAACACGAACATTAAGGGGTTATTCGCTAACTGAATTCTATAGGCTTGAATTATCATAGACGCGTACTCATCTTTCAAAATAACGATGTGTCCCTCCAGCGATCTAATCTCGGAGTCCGTACCATTTACGGATCGTTCAAGCGACCTTATAGAGGCCTGATGATTGCGAATAAGTCTCTCCCGTAATTCAATCTGTTTATCTATTAATACAACGGATGAACTTGCCGCGTTTCTATTCTTTTTTGCCTCTTTGATCAGCCGTGTTGTGGTGGCGAGTTGCTCCTCTATTTTCGTGCGTTCGGCTGTGAGAGCGGTCTTATTACCTGTTTGGGCTGTAAGCCCCGAAGGATTAAAAACCACCACTAGGCATAATGCAAACAGTGTGATGAGCCTAGAGATATTACAAGCTCTCTCTACGTTCATAATCGGCTGGGGGATTAAATGGCAAATCGTATTCTCTATTAACTCGGCTTCTTCGAATGCTGAATTCAACTCGTACATCTACGCCCTTTCCAATGGCTGTTAATACGGTTTTAGATGGGAGTAAACCCTCTCTGTGTCCCTCATCTCCGGATCTTTCTACGCGTATGGTAACACCTGTTGAGAGGTCGTTGTAAATGTCTAATACGGGAGCGAAAGTCACCCCGTCGAACCAGTATCTCTTAACTATTAAATCATCCTCGTCGGTTCGCTCTATAACCCTATTTGCTCTTCGGTTATTAAGTATTACAGAGAGATTATCCTGCGGATTCAATGCGAGATGACGCTCATCAATACCTCCTAGCAGCTTCTTTATTTTACGAGGAAATTTCTCTATCAGTACATAGTTTAACTCGTCAACTTTGGAGATAAATTTATTCTTGGAATAATCTAATCCTAGCGGCTGCCCAGAGAACAACGCTTGAAAATTATAAAAATCTAGATCCACACCTATAGTCTTTCTCAACTGCTCGTAATTACCCTCCCAAACGAATTTATTTCCAGGGACTTTACTGATAACCTTAACGGAATCCGGTAACATTAATACCCTCACAGCTTCCACCCCTAATGCGGGCGTTAAGCTTATCCATATGGCACTATCCCTAGACATACGGATGTTTAAAGTGAACGAATCTGTCGTTCCATCGATGTCTATTTTCGTGTCTAACTTAAACCCTAACCAATCCCAATCCACGCCAGCCTTCTCCGCATTCTTAAGTATCCCATTAGGCTCCATAGGCCTTAAGGGTTTTCCGTCTGCGATGCGGTTTACATTGCTGCAGCTCATCAGAACGAACACACTTAATATGTAAAGTAGGGTTCTCATTATTTATTTCACGGGAGCAGTTGCGAGTTTTTCATTCAATCTTTTTGCACCTCCACCGGCATCGATTGCTTCTTTCCAGATGGCGTATGCGTCGTTGTATAATTTTAAAGACCAAAGTATATCACCCTCCCTCTCTAAAAACACAGCGTCCGGTCTTTTATCAGCAGGCAATAAAGCCCGTGCCTCCCTGATTACGATTAGCGCCTCGTCATTCCTCCCAGATAAATGAAGTACAAGCGCCTGCGTGTCCATGAAATTTGGTGACAAAGGAAGCAATTCGTTAGCCCGTGTACTCCAAGCTAGAGCGTCATCAAGCCTAGCCTTGTCTAGCCCTAAATAGTATGCGTGGTTATTCATCACGTATGGATCGGGATGTCTTTTAAGGCTTTTTTCGAATTCGTTATAAGATTTATTCTTCTCTCCCAGCTTCCTATACACAAAAGCTAGTTCACTAGACATCGAAGCTGAAAGTTTAGGGGCATCGAATATTACCCCAAGTCCATTTTTAAAATGTCGTTTTGCCTTCGAATATTGTTTTATTTCTTTGTGAGCGATACCCACGAATAAGTACAGAACACCTTCCAAAGGGAATGCCTCCACAGCGGTAGTCCCAACGGCCACCATCTCATCAAAATCCCTCAACGAATACATCGCTCCGAGGCAATCTATAAATGCGTCGATAGAGTTAGGCCTTAACACGATAACTTTTTTCAAAGCGTCAATAGCTTTTCTTAATTCACCCTTGTCTATCCAGTGAAGACCAGCGAAATGAAGTACATGACTTTCGTCTGGGTGAGCGTAAAGCGTTAGACTGAGTAAAGTATCTAGCTTCGCTTCAATCTCTGAGCCAGGATGTGAAATACTCTTATATCCGATTAAGATTTCTATCTTTTCGTATGAACTGACCTCATCAGATTTGAACGCGAGGAGAAGTAAATTGAATGCTTCCTCGATTCGTCCTACAGCGGAATATGATTCAGCCAGACTGAGAGTGGATTCCATAAAATAAGGATGAGATTGTCTCAGTGCCTCTAGAATTTTAATGGACCTCTCGAAGTCTTCAGTGTAAGCGGCGAATAATGCTTGCTGATGTAAAAACACGGGCTCTTTAGGAAAGTCTGTAACGGCGTCGTCAATGAAATCTTCAACGTTCTCAAAAGGCACAGTAGAAGAGAGAGTGAGTGCTAAACGCATCTTTCGCACGTCGACATTCTTTGCCACCATATCCTCGTAATAGGATAATAGTTTAAAGGCATGCCATGTCTGTCCCGCGCGGAGTAAGATTTCGCTACACTGTTCTAAGGCTTCGAGGTCTCCAGGTCTGACTTTCACCCACTCGACAAGGTCTAGCCAAGCAGCGTCATAATCCTCCATTGACATATGAGTCTGAGCTCTGTAGTAGAAATACCAAGAGTTTTCATAATCCAGGTCTATCGCCTTATCGAAGTGAATAAGCGAGGATTCAAACCGCGATAATTGCAAATCGATTTTTCCAAGGTCGAAGTGAAACGAACTTATTTTGGGTTCTTCGTCACTACAAAAAGTGAAGCTAGAATATGCTTTATCTAGATCCCCTTTGATAAGATGTTGGGTGGCTTGAAAGTAAGCTCTTTGGACTGCTTCAGGCAGGGGGGGAGTAGACTCCAAGTCGGTTTGGGCTACAGCAAAAACTGAAAGCAAAGCGAAAAAAACTAATATGGAAGCTATCCTGTGAATCATGTTTTATTTCCCTATCGAGGAGAAGTCACCGATGCTGATATCAAGAGGCGTGCCAATAACCTCCGCCTTAGCTCCCACCATAGCTCCATCTAGAATACTATCGTGGATTATTGTATCTCCTTGAATTAGACTGTCTTGAATTATTGAATTTGTGACGGCAGTGTTTCCCCCTATACTCACATGAGGACCTACCACGGACCTCACGATACGTGCACCGGGGCCTATATAGCAAGGAGGAAGTATTGTTGAGTCGATAATCACAGCAGAAGGGTCTATTCCGTCGCTTTCGTGCAGTCTATTTTCTTGCTGTAAAATGCCTAGAACCCTGCGGTTAGTTTCTACGGTGACTTTTTTATTTCCACAGTCCATCCATTCCTTTACCTCTCCCGGTTTAAACACTAGCCCCGCCTTAGTCATGTTTCTGAGTGCGTCGGGGAGTTGGTATTCTCCGCTGAGAAGGATGTTATTATCTATTAGATATTGGAGTTCCTTCTTCAATCTAGCTCCATCACGGAAAGAGTAAATACCTATCATGGCGAGATCACCCACAAAGGTTTCAGGTTTTTCTACGTAGTCAATTATCTCATCATTATCATCAGTAACCACCACCCCGAATGCAGATGGGTCATCTATCCTTTGGACGAAAAGCATTCCGTCAGCTTCAGAATCGAAATCGAAATCGGCTCTGAATAAAGTATCTGCAAACGCCACCACTACCGGTCCTTCAAGGCACTCCGCACCACATAAAATTGCGTGAGCGGTTCCTAGAGGTTCGTCTTGGTAGCATACGATTCCCTTAGCGCCTAGTCTTTCGGCTACATCTAGCAAATCCTGTTCTACCTCGTCCCCAAATCGTCCAGTAACGAAAGCTATCTTCTCGACTTTTTCTGGCAGCATCCTTACGATGTCTTCCACGAGCCTTTCCACGATAGGTTTTCCCGCAACGGGAAGTAATGGTTTAGGAGTAGTTAATGTGTGTGGGCGTAGGCGGCTTCCGCGACCTGCCATGGGTATGATAATGTTCATTTGGTTCCTGTACTTCCGAATCCTCCTGATCCTCTATCCGTACTCGGAAGAATCTCAACAGCATCCCATTTTAATTGAACGTAACGAGCTAGGACTAATTGTGCTACTCGTTCTCCATCTTCTACTACGAATGGTACGGCTCCGTGATTTACTAGAATCACTCCCACATCGCCCCTATAATCAGCATCTATGGTGCCGGGAGAATTTAAAACCGTAACACCATGTTTATATGCAAGTCCAGAACGCGGTCTCACCTGAGCTTCCGTTCTGGCCGGCAATGCAATTTTCAATCCCGTAGGAATAAGTCTATGCTCACCGGGCGCTAAAGTCACGGCCTCTTCTAGCGATGCCCTTAGATCCAACCCCGCGCTTTGTGCAGTGCTGTACATAGGCAGGTCGTGCTTGCTTTCGTTTATCACCGACACCTTCAATACGTCTAGTGCATTCATTTCCCTGGGAATTTAGCGTGGCGTTTCTCTAAAAATGCCGTTGTTCCTTCTTTAAAATCCTCAGTCCCGAAACACTTTCCGAACTCCTCCACCTCCACAGAATACCCATCAACTCCGTCTGTATATCCAGCCAAAACGGATTTGATAGCAGCAGAAAGGGCCGTGGGTGAATTGCGCATCATCTTCTTTGCCAATCCATGAACTGTTTCCATCAGTACATCTTGCTCCACCACCTTGTTTACTAATCCTAAGCTCGCCGCTTCTTCAGCGGAAATCATCCCCGCCGTGAGAACCATTTCCATAGCCTTCCCTTTCCCCACAAGCTGTGCTAGTCTTTGGGTCCCCCCGTATCCAGGAATAACTCCTAGGCTCACCTCCGGCAAACCGAGTTTTGCGTTGCTAGAAGCTATTCGGATATGAGCTGACATCGCCAGTTCTAACCCACCCCCTAGCGCGAATCCATTAACAGCAGCTATAACTGGTTTTTCGCTTCTTTCCACCCTGTCGAAGAGGGTGGCCTGCCCTAAAGCAGCTAGATCCTTTCCCTGTTGAGGCGTGAAATCGGCAAATTCTTTGATATCCGCCCCAGCTATAAATGCCTTTTCACCAAAACCGGTAAGTACTATAACCTTAACATCATCATCGCTCTGTGCGTCCTCCACAAGCCTTGCAAGTGTAGCTATTACTTCACTATTAAGGGCATTAAGTTGCTTAGGCCTGTTGATGGTTAGGGTTAAAACACCACCGTCAACATTTGTAATTATTAGGTTTTCACTCATGTGTTAAAATTAAGCACTCGAGCGCATTGTCAGTTCCTAATTTCTTGTAATCCTGGGCGACTCTCTAACAATCGCTTTGTGTACGAGTTTTTAGGGTAAGAAAAGACCTCCAGCGTTTCGCCCTCCTCTACAATTTCACCGCCTTTCATAATCAATACCCTATCACAGATTGCCTCTATAACCGTCAGGTCATGGGAGATAAATAAAAACGCTAAATCCCGTTCTTTCTGTATCTCAGACAGTAGATCCAGAATCTCTGCCTGTATACGCAAATCTAATGCAGCCACACTTTCATCCAGCACCAGGAACTCAGGTTCGATAGCTAGTGCGCGGGCAAGAACTATGCGTTGTCTTTGGCCTCCACTAAATGCTCCAGGATATTTTTCCGCATCACTTTCGTCTAGCCCCACTTCTGTGAGAAGCTCGCTCACCTTAGCTCCGACATCCCTCACATCTCCACTCATATTTATCGCTTCTGCGAGAGCTGCCCCGATTTTCATTCTCGGATTCAACGCACTGAAAGGGTCTTGAAAAACTGGCTGGGCGTCTTTTCTAAAGCTTTTCATAGAGCCTCTATCCTCAAAGTCTATCACTTTTCCTTTCCATAAGATTTCTCCACGGGTCACAGGTTCCATTCCTAGTACAACCTTCCCCAGAGACGATTTACCAGATCCACTTTCGCCCACTAGTCCCACTCGTTCACCCTGTTTAATGTTGAACGAAACATCTTTTACTGCGGAGAAAAACTCGGAAGGTTTTCCAAGCCATGTTTTCTCCGTCACATAATCCAGACATACCCCTCTAGCTTCGATTAATATTCCCTCACCGCCCTTCACGCCTATTTCACCTCTCTTAGGTCTTGAAGCTAAAAGCTCCACCGTGTATTCGTGCTTAGGGGCACTTAACACCTGTGAGCAATCGCCCTGCTCCACCACCTCTCCATAACGCATCACGAGCACAGTGTCAGCGATATCTCTAACTACATCCAAGTCATGAGAGATGAACAGAACGGCTAAATTTCTCTTCTTCTGCAGTCTTTGTAGTAATCCTAAAATAGTGTTTTGGACCGTTACATCAAGGGCTGTCGTGGGCTCGTCTGCGATGAGGATCTTCGGGTCACACGCCAGCGCCATGGCTATCATGACACGCTGTTTTTGGCCTCCGCTTAATTCATGCGGAAACTTGTAAAATGCTTTTTCTGGCTCGGATAATTCGACCTCTTTAAAGAGATCTAAGACCTTCACTTTGCACTCCTCCGCGCTTATCTTTTTGTGTATTAATAAGGGCTCTGCTACCTGCTCACCCACTATCATTGAAGGGTTCAACGACGACATAGGATCCTGAAAAACCATGCTTATTTCTCTTCCCACGGGCGCGCCGCACTCGCATTCAGCATTAGCCCAAACCTCACCCTCCAAGCCCCTCACTTCCCCTGATTCAATCCTCGCTGAATTTGGCAGCAAGCCCATTATTGCCATAGACAGTATGGTCTTGCCAGAACCGGACTCACCTACTATCGCTGTGGTCTGACCGGGGAACACCTCGAAACTAACGCCTTTGACTACGGGTTCATCAAATGAAACCGTAAGGTTGCTAACTCGTAATGATGCCTCGAGCATAGTCATGAATTTCTATAGTGTACCTCTGTTTTCCTGCTCTCTTTCGATAGCTTCGAAAAGTGCTTTGAAGTTCCCCTTACCGAATGATTTGGCTCCCTTTCTCTGAATAATCTCAAAGAACATAGTGGGCCTATCGAGAAGAGGCTTGGTGAAAATCTGCAATAGATATCCCTCCTCATCCCTATCGATTAATATCCCCAGCTCCCTTAACGGCTCGAGGTCTTCCTCTATCTCTCCTACTCTATCCATCACGTCATCGTAGTACGAATCGGGAACGTAGAGGAAATCCACGCCACGGTCTTTCAATGCTGTCACGGTAGTAACGATATCATCGGTAGCTACAGCAATATGCTGTACTCCTGAACCCTCATAGTAATCAATGTACTCTTCGATCTGAGATTTCTTACGTCCTTTAGCTGGTTCGTTAATAGGGAATTTAATCCTTCCATTTCCATTGCTCATCACCTTAGACATAAGGGCGGTGAACTCGGTAGAAATATCCTTATCGTCGAAAGAAATGATTTGGGCAAAGCCCATAACCTCAGCATAAAACTTACACCAAATATCCATCTCACCCCATCCCACATTACCCACCATATGGTCGATGTACATAAGCCCAGTATCCGTAGGCCTATAATCAGGATTCCAAGCCCTGTAACCCGGCATGAAAACTCCATTGTAATTCTTCCGCTCCACGAAAATATGAATGGTCTCTCCGTAAGTGTGAATCCCACTTAGCACCACCTCTCCATCATCGTCTTTCAGGGTCTTAGGTTCAAAAGCACTTTTCGCACCTCTTTTCGTGGTTTCCTCCCAGCTCTTTGTAGCGTCATCAACCCATAAGGCAACGTTTTTTACCCCATCACCATGTTCGTTTAAGTGACGGTTTAAATCTCCACCAGACTTTAAAGGTGTTGTGAGAATGAGGATGATCTTATCCTGCTTCAGCACGAAAGAGACAGAGTCTTTACATCCAGTCTCTAAACCCTTAAAGGCATGTGGTTGAAAACCCCACGCACTCATATAGTAGTAAGCGGCTTGCTTTGCATTGCCCACGATTAATTCTACGTGGTCAGTTCCCATCAATGGTAAGAAGTCAGCTGCTTCTGGAATGATTTTTTTTAATTCGGACATTTTCTGAATAATTTTAGGTTAATCAACCCAATCTTTAAAATAATCTGCATGCTCAATATCTAGTGCCTGTTGAGTAAGGTGTAATGGCTTGAAAGTGTCCACCATCACCGCGAGTTCCTTAGTTTCCTTTTTTCCTATGCTCGCCTCGTATGTGCCAGGGTGTGGCCCATGAGGTATTCCGGCAGGGTGCAAGGTGATTTGGCCTGGGCCCACATCTTTTCTGCTCATGAAATTCCCCTCAACATAGTACAGCACCTCATCGGAATCGATGTTACTGTGATTATATGGAGCGGGTATTGAATCGGGGTGGTAATCGTAAAGTCTAGGAACGAAACTACAAATCACGAACCCAGCAGACTCGAAGGTTTGGTGAGTAGGAGGTGGAAGATGTATGCGACCCGTTATAGGTTCGAAGTCCTCGATATTAAATGCATAAGGGAAGTGGTATCCATCCCAACCCACCACATCGAATGGATGCGAAGCATACACGTAGTCATGTAATTGTCCGTCTTTCTTAATCCTCACGAGGTAATCTCCTAGTTCGTCGTGTGGCTCTAATTTCTCCGGTGTTCTAATATCTCGCTCGCAATACGGGCTGTGCTCCTGCAGTTGTCCGAATTTGTTTCTGTATCTCTTCGGTGTATAAACCGGAGAGGTAGAGTTGATTATTAAAAGTTTATTGTCGGAGTTGTCGAACACAAACTGATAAATCACTCCTCGCGGCACTACCAGATAATCCCCTTTTCTAAATGTGATATTTCCGTACAATGTTTTCAATACTCCTGATCCATGGTGAACGAAAATCACCTCGTCTTCATCAGTGTTCTTGTAGAAGTCTTCATTCTCCACAGAAGGAGGAGAAGCTAGTTCTATCGTAACATCTGAGTTAAACATGACGGGTACTCTAGAGGATAAGTAATCTTTTCCCGGTGCGATATTAAACCCCTCTAATTTGCGGGAAAGAAGGTTACACTTCACTGCAATTTTAGGGCTCACATCGACACTTCCTCTTACCTCTTTCACCATGGTAGGTCTATGGTGATGGTATAAGAGTGACGCAACACCAGAAAACCCAACAGTTCCGAAAAGTTGTTCGTGAAACAGCGTCCCATCGTCCTTGCGGAATTGAGTGTGACGCTTTTTAGGGATACTACCTAGACTCTTATAAAAAGGCATGAAATTAGGCTTTGTGAATTACCGCAAGGTACTTCAGATAAAACATCAAAGTAAGATTGCTCTCAATTTACGAACTTAGCGTGCCACGGAAGTTCCCCTTCTTTTGTGAGCTTATACCTCAAACTTAACTTCATTGCTGTTCGAAGATTAGCCCCGACTTTAATGTTATTCTTCTTAGCGAGAGCTTTCATTTTAACGCCATAGAATTGTGATATGCTCCACAATGTTTCTCCATTTGACACTGTATGCCAAACCACACTCGCCCTCTTTCTCTTCGGCTGTAAGTAGATTTTATCACCCTTGCGGAACTGAAAATCTTTATCCACTTCATTATATCTACGGAACTGCCAAGGCATCATCTCCAGCTCATCCGCCAGAGCCTGAATTTTATCTCCTTCCACCGCTAGAATATATTGTATCCCGTTTTCTGTAGTTTGAATACTATGCTTCTTTCCGCCCTTAGTTCCCTTAACATCCTTCTCTTCTTTGTCCGAATTGTTGTTTGCAATACCATCAGCACCCTCCCTGTCTAGCTTATCTAATCCGTGCCTTTCGATTAACGTGATTAGTAAATCAGCGTATTTCGGGTTCGTTGCATAACCACATTTTTTAAGTCCCTTCGCCCAGCCCTTGTAATCGTAAATATCTAATTCGAACAACTCTGCATACCTAGACCTTAATAGAAATTTACTGTGATCTTCATAGCTGTCCTTAGGATCATCATAAACCCTGAAACACTCTCCCTTCTCATCATCATCGTGGTAGGTTCTACCTCCTTCCCAATCCGCATGACACTTTATACCAAAATGGTTATTAGATTTTTTCGCCAATGCCGACACCCCATTTCCGCTTTCTAACAATCCCTGCGCGAGAGTGATGCTTGCAGGGATTTTATATAATCCCATCTGCTTCACTGCCTCGGCCTTCCATGTATTAATGTATTCTTCGGCAGGAGTGTCTACAGTAGCAACTGTATTAGCATCCGTTGCCTGGAGACCTAAGCTCACAAGCAATATCGCTGTAAATAACGCTATACGTTTCGAAAAAGAATTTATTACCACCATTACTGCAAGCTAAAAATCATACGCACGACTTTTACTTTCGTTTCGTGTTCTACTCAACGTAATAATGTGGAAAACAGTACGCTAAAAATTTACTATGGTGTCGTGTGAAATTCTCGTGACACTACACCCGTGGAATCCATAAACTGCCAATGCCCTGAGGCAGCACCTAAATGGTAATGGCCACTGATATTCAGCTGACCATTAGGATGCCAGGTTTTATACTCCCCATCCCTCACGCCACTAATAAAAGCACTTTGCGACCAAGGCTTCCCATCTGGGTATGTTGTAGTCCAAACCCCTTCTTTCACATCCTCTCCGTCCACCACCACAACTTTACCATGGAAGTTGATTTTAAAATTATAATGGTAGGTGATAATTTCAACTGTATCCCCTTCGAGTTGTATCCTTTCCTTCCTCACTTGCACTTTATCCACCACCTCAACTACCTCCTCATTTTTCTCGACCTCTCCACAACTAATTAAAGTCAGAATACTGATAGTGATTATAATAAACTGTTTCATTATTTGTTTCTTTCTATTGTGAAGTCTAATAAATTTATTAGAGCAACTTTCGAATCGGAATCTTCAAATCCATCTAACATCTGAACTGCTTCATCTCTCAATTCGAGCATTTTCACTCTAGCATATTCCATTCCCGGTCCTTTAATCACTGCATCCATAACTTCTTTTACAGCCCCTGGATCTTTGGGAGCTTTCCGCACTAGTCTAAGCAGCTTCCGGCGGGTGTTAGAATCCGAAATATTCAAAGTATGAATCAGCGGAAGTGTGAGTTTCTTCTCGCGAATATCTTGCCCGGTAGGTTTTCCGATTCTCGTCCCATCACCCAGGTCTAGTAGGTCGTCTTTTATTTGAAAGGCCAAACCCACCGTCTCACCAAACTCCCACATCTTCTCCACCTCATCATCGCTAGCCCCAGTCGACGCAGCTCCACATGCACAGCAAGCCCCGATTAGTGATGCGGTCTTCCTCCTGATAATCTCGAAGTAAATCTCCTCAGTAATATCAAGTTTCCTGGACTTTTCTATTTGCAACAACTCCCCCTCACTTATCTCCCTTACAGCCCTCGATGTCAGTTTCAACAAATCGAAAGCTTCAGCATCAACAGCGGTCAACAACCCTTTCGACAACAGATAATCCCCCACTAGCACAGCCACCTTCTTATTCCAAAGAGCCTGAATTGAAAAGAACCCCCTTCTCTTAGGACTGTCATCCACCACATCGTCGTGCACCAGAGTAGCCGTGTGCAGCAGCTCGATTAATGACGCTGCGGTATTCGTCCTCTCGCCACAATCACCGTGCAGTTTAGCAGTAAGGAACACGAATAGCGGCCTCATCTGTTTCCCCTTTCTCTTCACGACATACCTCATTATCGTATCGAGCAATGCTACATCAGACTTCAGAACTCCACGAAAGTGAGCCCCGAAAGCTGCCATTTCTTCTCTTACTGGGGCCTTTATTTCTGCGATTTTTGACATGAATAACAAAGGTACGATTGAAGAGCCCCTTAAGCGTGGATAGCCTTGTATCTTTGGGGTATGATTCGATCAATGACGGGCTACGGAAAAGCCGAAGGAATAGTGGGTAGTAGAAAGTACTCTGTCGAAGTGCGGTCTTTAAATAGCAAGCAATTTGATTTGAATGCAAGAACACCTTCAATCTTTCGAGAGAAAGAGATGGGTCTAAGGAAGTTACTGAGATCGAGAGTTATCAGAGGCAAGTGCGATTTCTTTTTATTCTACGAAATGGACCCTTCGGAATCTAAACATGAGATAAATGCCCCCCTTGTTTTAAAATACGTAGAGCAACTTTCAGCTCTCGCTGAGGCTTCTAACCAAACTTCATCAGACCTGCTCGCACTAGCTGTAAAAATGCCAGATGCATTGCAAAGCCCTCGCGAAGAATTGGAAGAAGAAGTGTGGAAGGAGATAGAGGGTTTAGTTACTAAGGCACTAGACAACTTTGATAATTTCAGAGGAGTAGAAGGAAGTGCTATCGAGGCAGATTTCGTGAGCGGGATATCTATTATCAGAACACTTTCGGCAGACCTTGATCCACTACTTGAAGTTCGTGCTAAAAGGGTGAGGGACAGAATTAGAACTAACCTGGAGGACGTTATCGACACATCGCGAATTGACGAAAACAGGTTCGAACAGGAGGTCCTTTTTTATATCGAGAAAACGGATGTTGCCGAGGAGAGAAGTAGGCTAGCAGCCCACTGCGATCATTTCGATGAAATTATGAGTGACGGAATCGGGGCTGGAAAGAAACTGGGCTTTGTGGCACAGGAAATAGGCAGGGAGATAAACACTTTGGGTTCTAAAGCAAACGATGCAGACATCCAACGAATCGTGGTTAAGATGAAGGATGAGTTAGAGAAGATAAAAGAACAAATCCTCAACGTTTTATAAGTTATGCCTGCTGGAAATCTCCCCCTTGGTAATGGAAAAGCAATAATTTTCTCAGCACCTTCTGGAGCGGGTAAAACCACGCTAGTACGTAATTTAATGAAGTGTTCATCTTTGAATCTAGGATTCAGTGTGAGCGCCACTACCCGCGAAAGAAGAACAGATGAAATAGACGGCGAAGCTTATCACTTTGTTTCCCCAGAGGAGTTTGCTTCCTTAGTTAAAGAAGGAAAATTCGTTGAGTGGGAAGAGGTTTATGAAGGGGTTAGTTACGGGACGCTTTGTAGTGAAATTGAAAGGCTTTGGGCAGTAGGATTGACTCCGGTTTTCGATATTGACGTAGAAGGAGGTAAAACTTTAAAGTCAGTCTTAGGGGATTCCGCTCTGGCGATATTTGTTATGACTCCCTCTATAGAGGTTTTAGAAAAGCGGCTGAGACACAGACAGACGGAGGATGAGTTTGGTATAAAGAAACGCATTGATAAAGCAGAAGAAGAAATTTCTAAAGCTTCGTTCTTTGATGTTCAAATAGAAAATGACATCCTAGAAACTGCCATAGACGAAACAGAAAGAATAGTCACTAACTTTCTAACTAAATGACGGGAAATATTTCATCTGGCAGAGTGGGGCTGTACTTCGGTTCATTCAACCCGATTCACCTTGGACACCTAGTAATAGCTAACCACATGGTGAATAGAGCGGATCTAGATGAAGTGTGGATGGTCGTTACTCCCACAAGTCCATTTAAGCTCAACGATGAGATTATTCCAGAACATCAACGCTTACAAATGGTGAGGCTTGCTGTTGCTGAAAACCCTTCGATTTTTCCATCAGATATCGAGTTCCAACTCGACAGACCTAATTTCACCTCGAATACACTAGTTCACTTAAGAGATAAATACCCAGACATCGTGTTTTCAGTGATTATAGGTGAGGATAATTTCGAGAACCTTCATAGATGGGAGGGGTACAAGGATATTATATCCAATCACAGAATTCTAGTTTACCCTCGAAGGGTTAGCACACCCTCGATTCCACCTAAATCGGCGCCTAATAGTGGTGAGGGAACGGTTGTGTCTGAAGACCAAATCGTACTCTTCACGGCAGCTCCAATGATAGCCATTTCATCTTCGTATATCAGGGACGCGATACTTTCAAAACAGGACATACAATACCTACTGCCCGACCCTGTCATCTCGTACATAGGAAATAATCACCTCTACGAGAAATTCGACCATAAAAATATAGACTAGTTAGCAGAGTTCATCGCCAGGCTTAGACCTATAGCGCAGAAACTCTCTACAGTTTTTTGAGATTTTACGAGTACCTCTTGCTGAACTAAAAGCTCTTTATCTGTCCACTTACCCAGAACGAAATCAACCTGTTGTCCTCTTCCGAACTCAGCGCCTATTCCAACTCTAAGTCGTGGATATACTGTTGAGCCGAGCACGGCCTGAATATCCTTTAATCCGTTATGCCCCCCATCTGAACCCTTACCCCTAAGCCTTAGCTTTTCATAATCTAGATTCAGATCATCGGTGACGACTAGAATGCGCTCGACGGGGACGTTCTCTGCATCCATCCAATACCTCACGGCTTTACCGCTGAGATTCATAAATGTGGACGGCTTGAGAAGCACGAGTGTTTTACCCTTAAATCGAACGGTGGACACCGCGCCGTGACGTTCGGTTGAGAATTCTCCCCCGTGTGCCTCAGCGATGGTGTCCACCACTCTAAATCCGACATTATGTCGGGTGTCCTCATACTCAGCTCCAGGGTTACCTAAACCTATTATGAGAAATTTCATCTTAAATAAATCGCTTGTAGCAGTTTATTTTTTACCATCAGTAGCTGGAGCGTCTCCGCCTTCAGCCCCTTCAGCACCCTCTTCGCCTTCAGCACCTTCTTCACCTTCAATCTCTGAATCCTCAGACATAGCCAGACGAGTACGCTTACAAGCAAATAGAAGTACAGAGTCGTTAAGTAAAATGCGACATCCAGTGATGTTCAAATCACGTACTCTAAGGTTATCACCGATTTTAAGTGGACTTACGTCAGCACTTAATGCATCTGGAAGATTCTCGAATAGACCTTGAACGGGAACGCGACGGAAAAGTATCTCCATACGTCCACCATCTATTACACCTAAAGCTTTTCCTTCAGACTTAAGTGGAAGACTTACTTTCACCTCTTTTCCTTCAACAATCTCTAGAAGATCAATGTGTACGATTCGATCTGTTACAGGGTGGAATTGGATCTCTTGAATGATACATCTTGTAACGTTTCCATTAATGTCCATATCTATCGCGAATACATCGGGATTGATAACAAGCTTACTTAGCTTGACTTCGCCCACTGTGAAGTGAATCTGATTTGTGCCGCCGTAAATTACTCCGGGAACTTGTCCTGATTTACGAATTGCTTTTGCAGCTTTTTTTCCTACGTTCTCTCTAAGAGAACCGCTCAATGTTGCAGTTTTCATACTGTTGAATTAAATTATAAAATGTGAACTAATACTTTGATTACTCATCAGGCACTTAAGTACCTGGGCGAACATGTCGTGCACGTGCAAGACTTTAATTTTTTCTGTAGACGCACCCTCTTTTAAAGGGATGGTATCGGTAACGATTAACTCTGTTAATACGCTATCCGCAATTCTTTCGTATGCTGGGCCACTAAGTACAGCGTGAGTGCAAATAGCTCTCACTGAAATGGCACCGTGCTCCATCATAAGAGCTGCCGCTTTCGTTAATGTTCCTGCTGTGTCGCACATGTCATCAACGATGATAACATCCTTACCGACCACGTCACCGATAACGGTCATCTCAGCCACCTCGTTAGCTATCTTTCTTTGCTTGTAACAAATCGCCATATCTACACCTAAGTGCTTTGCGTAAGTGTTCGCTCTCTTCGTTCCGCCAGTATCAGGTGTAGCAATACAAAGATTACTTACGTCCAGATTGTCTTGAATGTATTTTAAGAAAAGACTAGATCCGTATAGGTGGTCAACGGGAACTTCGAAGAAGCCTTGGATTTGGTCTGCGTGCAGATCCATAGTAATGACTCTATCTACTCCAGCTGCCATTAGCATGTTAGCAACGAGCTTGGCTCCGATTGCTACTCTGGGTTTATCTTTTCTATCCTGTCTAGCGAAACCGTAGTAAGGCATAACAGCGACGATTCTCTTTGCACTAGCTCTTTTTGCAGCGTCAATAAGAAGTAAAAGCTCGAAAAGGTTGTCAGTAGGAGGGATGGTTGATTGAACGATTACCACCTCTTTACCCCTTACAGTTTCTTCAATACTTACAGTGAACTCACCATCAGAAAATCTAGTCGTAGTAACAGGTACGAGCTCAGAGCCGTACGCAGCAGCAACTCTCTTACCGAAGTCAAGAGAAGTGGAACCAGCTAATATTTTTATCATATCCGACACGTTCTACCCTTTAAGGAGCGCGAAGATACGGCTTATTTAGTCCTCAGGCGCTATGAGTTTGAACCCTTTACCGTGGACATTTAATATTTCGATTCTATCGTCTTCCCTTAGATGTTTGCGAAGTTTTGCGATGTATACGTCCATGGAGCGTCCATTGAAGTAATTCGCATCTCCCCAGATAGCTGAAAGGGCATGATTCCTTTCGAGTAAACCATTTTTATGACGTACTAGTAGAAACAGAAGCTCGTTCTCTTTAGTTGTTAATCGAGTAGTATTTCCGTTGAGATGGATTTGCTGCAAGTTGTAATCAAACTCGAACACTCCAACAGAGAATTTCGTTACCTCCTCACCCTCTTGTGGAAGGGAAGATGTGCGCCTTAGAATAGCATTAATTCTGACTAGCAATTCTTCCATGCTGAAAGGTTTTGTCATGTAGTCATCGGCTCCCACTTTGAAACCCTCTAAGGTGTCTTCTTTCATGCTTCTCGCAGAGAGGAAAAGGATGGGAATTTGTTTCGACTCTTTTCTAATTTCTATCGCGACTTCGAATCCGTCTTTACGCGGCATCATTACATCGAGGATGATGAAGTCGAAAGTTCCACGGAAAAAGGTCTTCACACCTTCGGCTCCGTCTTGGGCCCAAGTTGTAACAAAACCTTTTGCGTTTAAGTAATCAGAAAGTAGTTTTCCGAGGTTAGGGTCGTCTTCACACAGGAGGACTCGTATAGGAGATTTGCTCATTCTTGCGGGGGATCAAACTTCAATTTCAAAATAAAAACACTGTACTCACCGAGCTTGCTGTCAACTCGTATGCTTCCGCCATGTCTCTCGACTACTGTTTTCACATAACTTAATCCAAGACCGAAGCCCTTCACATCGTGAACATTCCCGGTGGGTACGCGATACAGCCTTTCAAAGACCTTGCCAAGATGTTCCTTAGGAATTCCAACGCCATTGTCTCTGACTTTTAAGACCAGTCCATCTTCAAGTTGTTCACTCGTTATTTCAATGCGAGGGTTTTCGCCAGAGTACTTTAATGCGTTGTCGATTAAGTTAAAAATCACATTAGTAAGATGGATCTTATCGACTTTAATAACGGGATTTGCAGCTTTAAGGTCTACTACTATTTTACCACCCATCTTCCTCACTTGCATAGCTACATTTTTCACAACCTCTTTCACAACCTCGTGCATATTTATAGGCTGTATGTATAGTTTCATAGAACCCTTTTCCACTAGACTTGCTTGTAGAACCTTGTGCACCAGAACTCCAAGTCGCTTATTTTCAGCCTTAATTAATCCTACGTAATAATGTTGTTGTTCTTCATTTAAGACCAGATCGCTATCACTCAAAGCCTCACTTGCAAGGCCGATAGTAGAGATGGGAGTTTTTAATTCATGTGTTAGGTTATTCATCAGATCGCGCCTGATTTTTTCTATTTGTTTAGACTGCCTCACAGACCTAAACACATAAAGAAGGCCTAATAGTATTACAATAATTAAGAACCCAGAAAAAAGGAAAGCTCCTAGACCTTGTCTTAAGAGGTAGGAACTGATGCTGGGGAAGTAAACTTTTAATTTCAGTGGACCCAAATCCACAGAATACCCCTCGTCAACTAATTCATCCCTATACAGTTCGGCATCCTTTTCAAGAAAGGCTGGCTGATGATATTTGTCAAAAGCTCCCAGTACAAAGTCAGCTTCAATGCCGTTTTTATCGAAGACTATTTTTAATAAAGAGTCAACCTCCATTTCATCCATCCTTAAAAGGATAGTTCTAGATGCATCCGCGATCGCATCGTCTGTGACAAGACCTCCATTGTTTGTGGAGACCTCCGAGTAGGTCATATCCGCCGAGACGAGGATCCAATTCGAAATATGAATAAGAGAGCGCTCAACGTTATGGTCGAAAATCTCCCTTTTCAGCTCCACGGTATTCCTAAGCCCTGCAACTTGTAAAACGTGCACGCTCACCACCATAATAGCGAGTGCACCCATTAACCAAGATGTTTTGTTCTTCAGCATCAACCTCAAAAATACACCTGAACTTACCTTGCATGAAGGAATTTAGTTTCTAGAGTGAAATTTCAACAAGGATTAACATATCGCAACCTACCTTAGCTAATCCACAAAGTAGAATAATGATACCTGCAGAAACCGTCGAATTAATCCACCAAACCGCTGTCATCGAAGATGTCATCGGGGATTACGTCGACCTTAAAAAGCAGGGCGGAAGCTACAGAGGACTCAGTCCGTTTACGAATGAGAAAACGCCGTCCTTCTACGTAGTACCTAGCAAGGGGATCTTTAAATGCTTCAGTTCGGGAAAGGGGGGGTCACTTTTGACCTTCCTGATGGAGCAGGAGAAAGTAAGTTATCCCGAGGCTCTTCGCATTCTTGCGCGCAGGTATAATATTGAAATTGTAGAGAAGGAAAGAACGGCGGAGGAGATAGAAGCGGAGACTGTAAGGGAGAGTTTGTCGAATATTTCTTCTTGGGCTCAGAAGTGGTTAACCGACCAGCTTCACAATACCGATGAGGGGAAGGCGGTAGGTTTGTCCTACTTCAAGAACCGGGGATTTAGAGATGAGATTCTCGAGAAATTTAAGGTAGGATATTGCCCTGAAGGCTGGGAAGGGATGACTAACGCGGCTCTTAAAGCTGGTTACCCTATCGAGCGCCTCACGCAATCGGGCCTCAGTAAACAGAATGCGAATAAGGATAAATATTTCGATTTCTTCCACGGCAGGGTTATGTTCCCCATCCGCGATGAAACGGGTAGGGTAATAGGATTCGGGGGTAGAACTCTGAAGACGGAGAAGAAAATAGCGAAGTATTTCAATAGCCCTGAGAGCCCTCTTTACGACAAATCGAAGGCCCTTTATGGCATACATCTCGCGAAGCCACACATCAGCAAGGAGGATAGGTGTTTCCTTGTCGAGGGATACACGGATGTTATGGCGATGCACCAAAGCGGGGTTGAGAATGTCGTCGCGTCTAGCGGTACTGCTCTTACTCAAGGCCAAATCAGATTAATCCGTCGCTTCACTAAAAATGTTACAGTCCTTTTCGATGGAGATGCAGCCGGAATGCGCGCCTCACTTAGAGGAATAGATCTACTCTTAAAGGAGGGCATGTCTGTAAAGGTGGTGACCTTTCCAGATGGAGACGATCCGGATAGCTACTCAAAGAAGGTAAGCTCCACGGAGTTACAGAAATTCGTTAAGGAAGATTCTCTTGATTTTCTCGCTTTTAAAGCAGATCTCCTAAGTTCTGAAGCTGGAGATGATCCATTAAAAAGAGCGGAACTTGTTCGAAGCATTGTAGAAACTATTGCATGTATTCCAGACTCGATTCAAAGGTCTATCTACATACAGACAACAGCCGCTAGACTCAAGTTGCCAGAAACGCTACTTCAATCCGAAGTTGCAAAGGATGTTGCAAAAGCTCTCCAGAAAAGCAGCCAAAGAAGTGGCGGAGCTTACACCCAAGGTTCATATAACCAAGCTCCACCACCCATAGTTCCTCTCCCCATTTACGACGAGGTCCCACAAGGTTCCTCGAAACGACTCAGGACAGAACGCAATGTGTTAGAAGATAATTTAATGCGACTTTTACTCGAGCATGGAGAGTCTATGGTTCAGATTGAAACTGTAGTTGACAAGGAAGCGGACATGGGTGATGACCAGCAAGCCGAGTCTGGAGTTGACCCAGAACCAGAATTGATCGACGTGACTTTCGCAGAACTTTTAGTTCACAGAATAGAGACGCATTCTATTTCAATGGAGGATACATCCACAGAGTTTATATTAAATAGGTTCAGAGAAAGTCTCGACGAGGGTAATCTGCCTTCGACTTCAAGTTTCTTTCACGACACTACCGAGGACGTTCAGAAGAGGGCGGCTGACATGCTTGTGAACAAACATAGTTTAAGTGAAAACTGGGAGCATAAACACCAAATCTTCACTGTCGACGAGGGTGATGTTCTAGAGAAAGCTCTTTCTGCTGCGACCACGAGGCTTTTAGTTCACGATGTACAGAGGAATATTGACAGTGTCCTAGAGGCACTTGAAAACCACGGCATCACGGAGAATGAAGTAACACGACTTCTGAAAGAGAAAATGTCACTAGACAGAAAAGTCATCGATTTGAATGAAGGTCTAGGAGTGGTGATTCTCCCTAAATAGGTGATCTCTTTCTAGATAGATAATCATACATATATTTATAGGATGAATTCACATGAAGTAGACTACAAAATTTTTGGAAATGATCTCCAGGTCATAGAAGTTGAATTAGATCCCCAAGAGACTGTTGTGGCCGAAGCCGGTGCGATGAATTGGATGGAGGATGGAATTACCTTCGAGGCTAGAATGGGTGACGGGTCGAAACCCAATAGTGGTTTTTTTGGAGGTCTTTTAGGTGTAGGTAAGCGCCTGCTAACGGGGGAATCACTTTTTCTCACCCATTTCACAAATCATGGTATTGGTAAAAGTAGGGTCGCTTTTGCATCGCCATATCCCGGAAAGATTATGGCTGTTAATTTGGCTGATACTGGTGGTAGTATTACATGCCAAAAAGACTCCTTCCTATGTGCTGCAAAGGGCACAGAAATTTCCATTACACTCAATAAACGTATTGGATCTGGGTTCTTCGGTGGTGAGGGATTCATTCTTCAGAAACTAAAAGGAGATGGCATGGCATTTCTTCATGCAGGTGGGACTATAGTAGAGAAAAAGCTTACGGGTAATAAGCTCCGCATTGATACAGGTTGTATAGTTGCCTTCACGGGAGACATAGATTACAGCATAGAAAGGGCTGGTGGTCTTAAATCAATGCTCTTCGGTGGAGAAGGACTTTTCCTTGCCACACTCCAAGGCACAGGCACTGTATATCTTCAATCACTTCCATTCAGCCGCCTTGCAGACCGGATACTTCGCTCTGCTCCAAGTAAGGGAGGTAAATCAAAAGGGGAAGGTTCAGTCCTTGGCTCTTTTGGTCGAATGGTGGACGGGGATAATTGGTGACTTTTAGTTAGACCGTTTTCTGTGAGCGCGTATCGCTCTGAGGTGAAGGTTTAGAGTTGACTTACCTCTGTATGTATTTCGTGCGAGGGTAAAAACGAGGTCGAAAGTCCTCCACGCCCTCACTTCGTCTATCCTTTCTCCCATCCCGAAACCTATTGCTTCGAATCTATGCTTGGGGTCGTTGTGCGCTTGGACTACTAACTTTAGATGCCTACCGCCGTGTCCTACTGTTCTAGGAGGGATTGCGGTTACTACATCTGCGGACATGAATACCGGTACTTCATTGTTAGGACCGAATGGTCCGATGCACTCAAACTCCTTGTACATAGTGGGATTTAAATCATTTAGATTGATGTCCATGTGATAAGCGACAGTGGCTTGGGGGATTTGGCCCTTCACCTGAGAAATAATTGCTTTGTCTAGAGCCTTCTTAAAGGCGCTTAAATTCTCACTTTTCAAGGTCAAACCAGCGGCCATGGGATGGCCACCGAACTGCTCAATAAGGTGGCTACACTCCTCAAAAGCGGCATGTATATCCACTCCTGGGATGCTTCTAGCGGAGCCAGTCAATAGTTCGTTTTCTTCAGAAAGTACTATTGCAGGGCAGTGCTGCTGCTCGAGCAACCTACTAGCCACGATTCCTAAAACGCCCCTGTGCCACCCTTCTCCAGTAACCACTGTACAACAACGGCCTGCGGGCTGTTCCGCCATTTGGGCTATCGCTTCCTCAGTTAACTCCTCATCAAGATCGCGCCTGGTTTGGTTCATAGTCTCAAGCTGACTTGCCAGTTCTAACGCCCCAGCTTCGTCAGTTTCCATGAGCAGTTTTGCCGCCGTTAAGGCATGACCTACACGGCCCGCAGCGTTAATCCTAGGCCCTAGAGTAAAACTCATATCCCTAACCGTCCGCGGCGCCTGATCGATCCCGGCTACCTGCAGCATCGCCCTAATTCCCGGCCTCATCGAGTCCCTCAAGTTCCTCATACCGTGATAGGCCAGAATCCGGTTCTCCCCAGTGATGTCCACAAGGTCAGCCCCTATACTCAAGGCCAGTAAATCGAGATGATCGTAAACAGAATCCATGGTCAGTCCTATATGTGGCACTAAAGCGGACAGCATCTTAAAGGCCACCCCAGCACCAGAAAGCTCCTTAAATGGGTATTTACATCCAGGCTGTTTAGGGTTGAGAAGTGCGTAACACTTAGGAATATCATCTCCAGGCAAATGGTGGTCGCATACAATAGTATCTATACCATGTGAATGAGCGTATTCGAGTGCCTCAAAGTCCTTAGTTCCACAATCGAGAGTGATGAGGATGGTACATCCAGATTTTCGTGCCCTATCTACTCCGTCCTTAGAAACGCCATATCCTTCCTGGTATCTCATGGGGATGTATGGCACGATCTGGACGTCTAAAGATTCCAGAAAAGATGCTACCATAGCCACCGATGTGGTTCCGTCGACGTCATAATCGCCGTAAACCATCACCCGTTCTCGCCCCATAATGGCTTTATTTAACCTCGTAACGGCTTTATCCATGTTGAGCATAAGCTCTGGATTGTGAAGGTCTTCGAGCCTAGGTTTCAGGAAAGTTTCTGTCTCTTCTAGAGTGTTTACACCACGTTGCACTAAAATGCGTGCAACCAATTCGGACAATCCAGTGTCTTTGCAAAGCGCTTTTACAGCATTAATATTAGGAGGTGGTGAAGGCTTCCAATTAAGATTATCCATATTTCTTTCTGCAATCGTTATATTTGACCACGCCGAAAATACACACAATGAACACGAGCCACTCTACTTTACACAAATTTGTAACTGTTTGTTTTGCAGCTGCAATAATAATTTTCTCTCCAGGTTGTCTAAATGAAGACAATTTAATAGGAGATAACTGCTACGACGGAATCCTGAATAACGGAGAAGAACTCATCGATTGTGGTGGTTCTATTTGTGATCCATGTGATCCATGTGAGAACGGAGCATGGGATCCACTTCTAGGCGAGCAATGGGTTGATTGTGGTGGAGAGTGTGGTCCATGTGATCCTAACTTCAACGGTCAACTCGATCCAGGTGAGCTAGGAATAGATTGCGGTTGTGTAGGCTGCCCAGCATGTCCAGAGCTATGTGGCGATGGTCTCCCTAATGGATTTGAGGAGGGTGTTGACTGTGGCGGTCCTAACTGTGACCCTTGCCCTACTTGCACTGACGGAGAAATGAACGGAGACGAGATAGGTATTGACTGTGGCGGTTCTAACTGCGATCCTTGCCCTACAACGGGTGATTGCACGAACGGTCTTCAGGACGGAGACGAACTTTACATTGACTGTGGAGGATCATCTTGCGCACCTTGCGAGGGTTCTATAACATGGAAAGCAAACGGCCAACTCTTCCAAGGCGACGGTTCGACTTCTGCTACTATGAACGGAACTAGTATCGCTCTTGCGGGAGTGTCTATCTCTACAGCCCAAATCGGATTCATCCTAGGCGAGCCTACAGGCGGATTTAATAATGGAGTAGTTATCCCTATGAACTTGGCGACTTCTCCTGGAACAGCAGGTGTATACGAAGCGATCGGTAGTGCAGAATCTTATTCTACGGCAAACGGAGGCAACATGACTATGGAGATTAACTACGTAGTTCCTGGAGCAGGAGGTTACGTAACTGGAACGTTCAGTGGAAACATGCAGAGCACTGCAGGAGTAGGAGTTACTATTTCTCAAGGTGTATTCGCGATTCCGATTAACTAGTTTCACGAACGAGATTCATTAACTAGTTTAACAAGTATTAGTACACTTTCACCCACATTTATGTGTGAACAAGCCATACAGTTTTGTGTGGCTTGTTTGTTTTATGTTCTGAACTTGCGTGGTTATGCAACGTTCTATTTTCCTTTCGGGCGCCGTCCCAGTTCTTTTACTTTCAGCAGTAATTATTTCTTCTCTTTCAGGGTGTGTTACCGCGAAACAATTCGGGGAGCTTCAAGACTCATGTGATCTAATCGACAGGGAGAATACCGAGCTTAGGCTTACGTCTCACGATGTAGAGATAGAGGTGGTGGAGCTACGCGGTCAGGTGGTTACGCTTTCTGAGGCGAGAGCATTACTAGTTGCAGATACAGCTCGCTTGGGCCGTTTCGTGGCTGATGCTGAAGATGAAATTACTCGCCTCCGTGATTTGAATGATGCGCTTACAGACCAAAGCGGAGGCCGACTCGCCACCCTCAACGAAGAAAACCGCGCACTACTCGAAGACGTACAACGTATTAGACAGGAACTCCAAACCAGAGAGGATGCTCTACTAGCACTCGAAGAGGACTTATCCAGAAGAAGCGAAGATCTAGAGGAGAGAAGTGCTAGGGTAGAGGAGCTGGAAGATTTACTAGCCTCACGTGAAAGGGCTGCCGATGCATTACGCAAACGCCTAGAAAGAGCCCTTCTCGGCTTTGAAGGTAATGGTCTGTCCGTAGAACAACGCGACGGAAAAGTTTATGTCAGCCTCGAAGCGAAACTTCTGTTCGGCTCTGGATCCGCGACCGTCGATCAAGGCGGAATAGCCCTACTTGCAAAACTCGGCTCCGTCATAGCAGAACAAGAAAACCTCGAAATAATCATCGAAGGCCACACGGACTCGGATAATCTCTCTTCGCCTACGTTCCCTCACAACAACTGGGAGCTATCAGTACTTAGAGCTACTTCCGTCCTCGAAATCATTCGCGCTCAACCCGGCGTTGATCCATCCATCTTAACTGCATCTGGAAGAAGCGAGTATCACCCTATAGACCCATCAGACAAGTCAAAGAACAGGCGTATCGAGGTCATCCTAGCTCCACGACTCGACGCCTTGTTCGAGCTGCTGGAAGACTAGCAATATATCAATTGACCACATGAGATCAGCATTATTACTCTTTGCTATTTTTTCAGTTTGTGTGAATGTTACTCCCAAGAGTTGGAGTTTATAACACTATTAGATTCGGGATTGCACGAAAATTCAGGCTTAATATTACTTAATAACAGATTAATTTCTTTTCAAGATTCTGGAAATGAGCCCTTACTTTTAGAGATAGATTCTGTTAATGGTGAAATTTTGAGAACGGTTTTTATTGATAACGCTACAAATATTGATTGGGAAGATATTTGTTATGATGAAGAGAATATTTTCATTGGTGACCTCGGAAATAATGATGGAAATAGAACTAATCTATGTGTCTACAAGTTGACCATATCTGACTATCTCAACACCCCCAATGATACTGTTTCAGACCAGGTCATTAATTTTTCTTATCAAGACCAAACCGATTTTTCCCTTTCTACTTGGTCAACAATATATGATGCGGAATCACTAATTTCATATAACGATAGTCTTTATATCTTCACTAAGAACTAGGGAGATAATAGGTGTAATATCTATTCTTGGCATAAAACCACAGAATATCATTATGCAGAAAGGGTTGACAGTCTCTACATTCCTGGTTTGGTTTCAGGTGCTGACTATTCTACGGAATCTAACAGAATATTTTTGTCAGCACATAACGCAGAAAATGCTTTCGTTGTAGAAGTGACAAATTTTGAAGACAATTATTTTTCTCTAGGTGAATTAGAGAGTTATTTCCTTAACATAGAATCTTCGCATTCAATTCAAATAGAAGGCATTTCTATTATCAACTCTTCGAGTTGTTTTATATCCTCTGAGAATAGCTTTACGGGAATTAGTGCGCTTTATAAACTGATTGTACCTCCTATATCGGATATACACATTACTTATAACCCCACTATCGTTTTCCCTAACCCTTCTCATGGATCAATCAGTATTATTGATAATCATGAATATGTTTATTCAATATACAATCTCTTAGGCACACGAGTTTTCGAGGGTACCAGCTTAGAGGTAGAGAATAAACTATTCCTTCCGGGTGTATATCATGTGGTCATTGAAAGTCAGATCGATCAATCAGCAGCAACTTTCATTATTGTTAGATGAGCAGTTAAATATCTGCACAACTCAGAATTATTGCATAAATATTAATTACAGCTTTATGCAGATGTTCTGTGGTTCAGTAAAGAACTGTAGAGCTTCGAATCCTCCCTCACGTCCTACACCTGAACTTTTCACTCCGCCGAATGGTGTGCGTAGATCCCTCAGCAGCCAACAATTCACCCACACGATACCCGTGTCTAGCTTCGCCGCTACGTTATGGGCTTTCTTCAAATCATTAGTGAAAACCGTGGCTGCTAAGCCGTATTCGGTTGAGTTAGCTATCGCAACTGCTTCTGTCTCTCCTTCGAAAGGCTGAATGGTTACCACAGGCCCGAATATCTCCTCTTGATTAGTTCTGCAGCCACTCTCCAGGCCTTCAATAATTGTAGGTTCCACATAGTAACCGTTACTTAGTTCGTCCTTCCCCTCTGGAGATGTCGCCTTCCCTCCGCACAGGATCTTTCCGCCCTCTTCCACGGCAATCCTAATATGGTTGAGGATTTTATCTCGATGGTCTTTCGAGACTACAGCGCCCATTCTTGTAGAGGGGTCTGAAGGGTCACCGACCTTTATTCGAGTGGCTTTGGCTACTAACGCATCTCTGAACTGGGAGTAGATAGATTTCTCCACGAGGATGCGAGAGCCGCATAAACAGATTTGGCCTTGATTAGAAAAAGAAGATCTCACGGTAGTACTCACAGCCTCGTCGAAATCACAATCATCAAATACGATAGCCGCATTCTTCCCCCCCAACTCCAGGCTCAACTTCTTAAACTTCGGCGCCGTCACCGACGCGATATGAGCACCCGTAGCAGTCCCACCAGTAAAACTCACCGCAGCTATACCCTTATGCCTCACGAGCGCATCTCCCACCTCAGCCCCCAACCCGTGAAGGATATTGAAAACCCCATCCGGGAACCCAGCTTCCTTCACCCAAGTGCTCAATAAATAAGCCGTCACAGGCGTAATCTCAGAAGGCTTCGCCACCACACAATTCCCTGCAGCTAGAGCAGGCGCCACCTTCCATGTAAATAAATACAGTGGCAAATTCCAAGGCGAAATACACGCCACCACCCCTAAAGGCTTCCTCAAAGTATAATTCATAGCCACCCCCTCCATGTGATGCGATTCCGATGAAAAGTGCTGAATCGCGGTAGCATAAAACCTCAGATTCTTCTCCGATCTAGGAATATCTACGGTCGAGGCTAAAGAAATCGGTTTCCCGTTATCCTTCGATTCAGCCTTCGCCAGCAAATCTGCATTTTCCTTCACCAAATCCGCTAACTTCTCTACACATCCCGCCCTGAATTCTATCGAAGCTCCCGCCCAATTTTCAAACGCTCCCTTTGCTGCATCTACTGCAATATCAACATCCTCGTCATTAGACCGGGGTATCTTCCCATACACTTCCCCACAGCTCGGATCTGTAATCCCCAACCACTTTCCAGTCCTCGAGGGGACTAACTCCCCATTTATTAGATTTAGTACTTCCATATGATGTGCAATTTACTTTCTCTTCGCTATCTTTGCACACGCTT